>Ga0070665_100000059_pt1 | contig 224560 bp, 186 predicted proteins | sample KBSS13metaG_FD_65862 | JGI IMG/M metagenome (GOLD analysis project Ga0070665, IMG submission 65862) | Switchgrass rhizosphere microbial communities from Kellogg Biological Station, Michigan, USA - KBS S1-3 metaG | ecosystem: Host-associated > Plants > Roots > Rhizosphere > Soil ...
TCGGTTTGGGGCGTGTCGACGGAGCTGCCGCGCGGGTCGGGGGGGAGGGGCATTTTGTAGATCCTGTAGAGGGGCGGGAAGAGGGACAGCACATAGTCTAACAGACCCCGTACCGCCGTGCAAGTGGGAAATCCGCCAATATTTGCAAGTCTTGCATTTACAATGCCTTATGGGCTCGGCGAAAGAGGGAGCCGGGCGTGGAAATGCCTAGAGCCCATAACCACTGTCTAGGCACATTGGGCCGCAGGGATCTGCGCGACGTCAACCCCGCTGGATATCAATTTCAACTCCAAGATCTTGTCAAGCGAGCCCGCGGCGCTGGGCGGCAACATCGTTTGATTATTTCCAATTCAATGCCACGTCAGCTTCTATCTGTTTCCGAATCACCTGTTTGCGATCTTTGTCGATAACTTCGCCAATCGGCGGGACTACAAAAACTCGAACAGCACAGAATGAATGTTGTGCCAAGATATTCATTATTGATCGTTTGTGGCCAACAACTGCTTTGGAGTTTTTACTTCCGACCGCCATTACGCGGGCTGACTCAGGAGTTTCTGCATCATCGAGCGCAAAGCCATCTTTTCCTGCACGGGCTTTCGTGAATCGAGTTGGCCCTTTCGTGGGAGTCCAAATAAACCAAAGCCGACGATCTATGCCGAACTTTGTCGCCCACCCATCAACTCGCGATTCAAGTTCTTTTTTTGCTCTTGACACCTCTTCGGTGGCAGCTCTATCGGGCGTTAACCATTCAGCCTCAGCAGCCGCCTTTGGAGGAGCCCTGTGAAGCACGCATCGCAGCTTCGCGCGCAAAATCTCATCCGCCGGCGACCTTTCTTCGAGCAGTCTAAGCCGTTCCATCAACGCAAGATCATCGAATCTCGGCCACTTCTTACTTCTAATCATCTCAACAACACCATCATGACTGCAATCTATCTTAATATCATCATTTCGACGAAATAGCTCTTTTATCACATCCTTCAGTAAGCATTCCGTGCCAGCCACCACTCGATGACGAACCATTGTCTCGAAATCAAAAAATCGAGCTAACAGCAAATGTTCGATGGATCTAAGCGCTTTTTCGTCAAAACACACTCGACCTTGGTCATCTTCGCGAACTCCTTGAATTAGGTAATCAATATCGGTCTTTCCATACGGCATGCCTGTATGACGAGACGTGCGAGCCAGGTAGTCCAGCCGATCTGCGTCAAGATCAGAGCTCACCATATTATGATACTGCCACTTGATATCTTTTCCCTCAAGTATTCCTATGATATCTTTTGGATCAATTTTTGAGGCAGCTAGCTTCGCGCTTAGCTCGTCATCGTGGGCGATCAGATGCCACCCGAGAGCTTCGTGATCAAGCGGCTTCGTGTGTCCAGAGACCAATGCGGGTGAGCCTGTTCCATAGTAATCTCCAATCGCGTCTTCCATTGCATGCGAAAACGGGTAGTGTCCGACGTCATGAAGCAAAGCAGCTAGCCGATAAAGCTGAATGTCATTTGCTTGAATTTTATTGCCGGCGGCTCGTGATCTATTGACCGACTGAATTAGCCGGCCAGTGACTTCCATCACACCCAATGAATGTTCAAATCGAGAGTAGTCCGCGCTCGGAAATGCCAGGCACGCGAGACCTAATTGTTTTACGCGCCGAAGTCGCTGGACAACAGCGCAATCAATAATGCTTCTTTCTAAATCTGTCACGCGAATCGCGCCGTGAACAGGATCTCGAACCCATGTGGGAAACGTAAGGGTATCGGGCAAGTATCATCCCCGGAGTAAAACTTCCTAGTTCCCCACAGCAAGCAAATCACACGAATTCAATGTTTCCTTTGCCAACTCGACGTAGTCGGACAAATGGTTTTTTTGCTCACTAATTCTCTGCTTTGCGGAAACATGATCCAGCCCGCTCGCTTTCCTCAGAAAGTGATATGACGCGAGCAGTTCAAGCCAATCAGCGTCTATTCTTGTAAACGTTGGCGGCTTTCTCAATGCCGCACGAACTTTTGCAAGCCGCTCGGCGTAGGTGGGAATCAATTCCACGCCTTCCGGCAGAGCCGTAGCTGTCTGTTCGAACGCGTAATAGTCTTCTGTGAGCTGGCTTGAATAAGGGCCCATCACGTACCAACTGAAGCGATAGCCCAAATCTGCGCCAGCCGCTTGACCTAGATAGACCGCCTTTTGAAGCTGCTTTCGATTTTCGACGGTCTCGATCACTTCCGGCTGGTCAAGTGCCTTTAAAAATAGCCGAAGCGCAACAAGCTTCTGATTTTCAGCCATTTTCGCCTCCTCGCTGCGACATACGGGTCACTTTAGCTCCTGTTCGGCATCTGTCAAGTGATTTCTTGTCCTTTTCGTGGAATGGGTCGAACCTGTCAATCATGTTAGCATCTGCAAGACTTGTCTCAGTCCGCGTGCAAAATCTCGATCGGGGGATCCAAGAAACGGGCACGGGACTTGCGATCTCGTTAACGATGGCACAAACGATTCATCAGCTTGGCCCACAGGGAATTGAGTCGCTCGAGATTCCCAACGCTTCAGCGAAGTGCGTTAGGCGCGCAAGATGGGGACGAGCTGATGTACTCTTCACACCCGCCTTTTGGGCCGCCCAAGTGTTTTTTGCGGCAATTACCTCAGCATCTGCACCACAACGGCTGGGAAGTGATTTTCGCGAGGAAGTTGTGGCATGTTTGCTGTGCACACACGGAATACCGTCAGAGCACGGATTGGCCGCTTTCGCCGCGATTCGCGATGCCGGACTGCTTTCAACCACTAGTCCAGACCTACAAGCAATCACTGAGGTGTTGAGCGAGCCAATTTGCGTGATGGGAAAGCACATCCGGTACCGCTTCGCACGTCAAAAGAGCCGGGCCGTTCATGACGCGATTTGCAAGACTCGCTCGGAAGCGCCCACTGGAGACCCGCGGGAACTTCGAATATTTCTGCAACATATTCATGGAATCGGCCCCAAAATCGCTTCGTGGATCACTCGAAATTATCTCGCGAGTGAGAAAGTTGCGGTGATCGATATTCACGTGTATCGCGCAGGCTTGCTAGCTGCAGTGATGGAGCCATCCTGCTCAATTAGCAAGGATTACGAGCGTTTGGAGCTGCAATACCTTGAATTCGCCAATGCACTGAATGTGCGACCTTCTTTGCTCGACAACGTCATTTGGCAACAGATGCGATTTGCGTCTCATGCTGGCCTGCTGTAGGATTCCTCCAACAACGGAGGCCCTATGTCAGGAAGCGGTGGCGGCGGAGGCGGTGGCGGCGGTGGTTCTTCAAGTGGAGTCAGTTGCAGCGCCTTGACGATTCGCACGGCCCTCAACTCGCCTAAGGCTAGTGTTATCTCCAAACTCTCAGTAGGCGATCGCCTAACAGTCGAGTTTGTCCCGCCGAAGGGACCATTAGTGGCAAAAACTAAAGGTGGAGAGATCGCGGGGAGCATTACGGCCGCCGAGATGCAGCTATTGATTCGGTGCATGGCTGACGACTGGAAGTACGTGGCCGAAATCGTGTCTATCAAGGGAGGTCACTGTGAGGTTCTGATCAAGGCGAAGGAGTGATCATGCTTCACGTTGTGGGTGGGGTATATGAAGAACATTGCGACGAGCCACATTGGAAACAGCTTTTTGGCTCGGGCGGTCGTGCTGCCGCCGCCGTGACAAAATTACTCTCCGGGAAAGTTGCACTCCATACATACAGCCCTTCGTCGGCAATCGGAGGCGTCGAAGCTCTTGCGAGCGTGTTCCGTTTCCGAGTTAAGTGCTCAACAGCGCGTGTTCGCCCAATCTTCAGATACGTGCATGGACTCTCAATCCCAAACATCAGCCCGCATCCCTCGGCTATTCGCCATGAACTTCCAATACACCTGGATGCGCCCAACATCCTGCGTTTTGGAATGTTGGAAGGCGATGCCGTTGTTCGGGGAGATCGAGTTGTTTATGACCCACAATCACCGATTCAACCACGGCCATTTCACGAAAACGGCTCTTCCGCTCGCCGCTTGGCGATCGTGGTTAATCGAGCAGAAGGCAAGGTGCTAACCGGCCAAACCGACGGAGTTGCCATCGCCCAGACATTAATTAGAAAGCACCGGGCAGCCGTTGCTGTCGTAAAGGAAGGTCCACATGGTGCGGTGGTTTGCGAAGGCAAGCTCATCAGTCGCATCCCCGCTTACAAAACCCCTTCAGTGTTTCCCATTGGTTCGGGTGATGTGTTTTCGGCGGTCTTTGCAAGCCAGTGGGCAGAGAAGCGCAAGTCTGCTCATTCCTCAGCCTTCGCCGCATCGATTGCGGTATCAAACTACTGCAACACGAAGGCGTTGCCGATTTCGCCAACGTCGCTCAAGAAGCCCAAATTCCCTGCAATTAATCTCGCGCGTACACGACGAAAGAGACCATTGGTTTATTTGGCGGGCCCATTTTTTGACCTCGCTCAGCGATGGCTCATACATGAGTCCAGAGCAGCGCTTTCTAGCGTTGGGTTACGCGTGTTCTCTCCATTCCATGACGTCGGCCGAGGAAGCGCGGAAGACGTGGCCCCCGCTGACATCGCGGCACTACGGAAGTGCGACGGAGTTTTCGCGATCATGGACGGATTGGATTCGGGAACACTCTTCGAAGTGGGCTTCGCTCGGGCTTTGGGAGTTCCAGTAGTCGTGCTTTGCGAGCGGGAAGGTGAAGAGCAACTCAAGATGCTGGTGGGTTCGGGCTGCGTAATGCGGACAGACTTTGTGAGCGCGATATATGAAATTTCTTGGCAGTGTCTGAAATGAAGCGTGCAATCCTACTTTCGGGCGGCCAAGACTCGATCGCACTGGCCGCGCTCATAAGGCCATCACTTGCAATCACGGTAAACTACGGACAGATTGCCGCGCTCGGCGAAATGGACGCGGCTGCAGCAGTGGCAGCGCACTTTGAAATTCCGCACACGATTTTGAAAGCGGATTGTGCTGCCGTGGGATCCGGAGACATGGCGAATTCGGATTCACTTAGGTGCTCTCCGACTTCCGATTGGTGGCCGTATCGGAACCAGTTGATAATCACTTTGGGGGCCAGTATTGCTCTTGCACACGGCATGACGTCACTCGCGATTGCTTCGGTCGCCAACGATGCAAGTCACGTCGATGGACGTAAGGAATTTTTTTCCGCCCTCGATCAACTAATTCAGATGCAAGAGGGCGGCTTGCGTATCGAAGCTCCGGCCGTTGAAATCACATCGGCCGAGCTTGTACGACGTTCTGGCATTGGTCTCGATGTTCTCGCGTGGGCACATTCCTGCCATACTGGCTCGACCGCGTGCGGTATCTGCCGCGGCTGCAATAAACATCGAGACGTGCTGCGAGATTTGGGATATGACTCATATTAAACTTCAAACTCCGAAGCCTCGCAAGGCGCCAAAGGCGTTTTCCGAGTTCCCCTATGCGCTTGGTGCTTCTCGCCAACTACCACAATTTTCTGAGGCAAAACCAATCAGTCCTATGCGACTATTCATGAGCAGACGGACAAGTGCTCCACGCCGTATTTTGACGGACGTCCAGCTCGGCACGGTCCTTTGGACCTTGGGAAAAACTTTCGAATACCGGATGCAGCACGACGGACGGGTTTGGCAGCACCGCATTCCACCGTCGGCAGGTGGTTGCCATCCCATCGATCTATTGGTTTTCCGAAATCGTCGATTATTCCTTTACGACTGTATCTGCCACCGCCTACACCGCGTTGAGAACTCAAGAAGAATCGCGCTTGACCGCTTGTTTCGTCACTTCGCTGAAGCAGCTACGGGAACCGGAGACATTATCGTACTTGCGGCGCAGTTTGATCGAACGATGTCGAGATACGCACACGGTGAAAGTCTTGTCTGGAGGGATGCGGGCGCTTTGATTGCTACATGTTATCTTGCGTGCGCGGCCCACGACTTGAGTTGTACGGCGCTAGGCCCTACCGGAGGATCGCTCTTGAACGAGGCCCTCAATGGCAAGTCATTAGTGGAGGGCGTGGGAGGTTGTTTGGTTGGTCAGCGATAGCTACGTCACGACGGCAATAGCGGTTGGCAATGACTTTGTTTGCTGGACGTGCATGAACCCACGAAACGCGAAGGTCCGTTGAGCTCACGCAAGGCGATCGCGGGCGTAGTCGATGTCGGCCTTCGAATCGGCGTGGAAGGCGAGATAGACGCGGAGGTCTTTTGCGAGGGCTTCGGTTCTCCCCCCACCCCCCCCACCCTTCATCACTCAAGAGGCCATCATCGAGGAATTGGTTGACGGATGCGGCGATGCGTTCGCTGGCGGTGGATGTGTAGAGGGTTTTCCAATCGGCGTCGGTGATGTCGAAGCGTTTGGCGAGTTCCTTGATGCGGTCGAATTCGGGGTCGGAGAGGCTGCCATCGGCGATGAGGAAGCCCACGGGCTGGGAGCCCGTGGGCTTTGGGGGAGAAGCGGAACGGTACTTGGAGCAGCGGTGCCACGAAAGTTCGCCGACGAGTGGTGAATCTGGCGGTAGCCGATTCACCCGAGTTGGCGAAGGGGGGGCCCGGGGTGTGCGAGTTGAGTTGGCGAGAGTTGGTTTGTGTCTGCTTCGCAGACAGGGATTAAGGAAGGGGATTTTTTTGGGAGAGGGGAATTGGGTGGTGCTCTTCCGGGGGTGGCGCTCGGGGGACCTTGCTTCACGCCCGGCTACTCAACGTCAGCCCTTCGGGCTGGAAGGCGAGAGGAAAAGCGCAAAGCTCAAAAACTCAAATCGCAAATGGGGAAGAGAGTGCGTCCTGATGGGAGGAAGAGAAGAGTTCGCCGACGAGTGGTGAATCTGGCGCAAGCCGATTCACCCGAGTTGGCGAAGGGGAGTGCCCGGGGTGTGCGAGTTGAGTTGGGTGGGGGAGGCAAAATCTCAAAGCTCAAAATCGCAAATCGCAAATTGGAAAAGGCGGTTGCACCCTTGGGGGGCTGGCGCGGCGTACCGAGGGTGGCGCTCGATGACTCGCTTCACCCCCCACCCCCTCGGCTCGAATCTGTCAGCCCGTTGGGCTGGAAGGCGAGAGGAAAAACGCAGAGCTCAAAATCTCAAATCGCAAATGGCGAAGGGAGTGCGTCCTGACGGGCGGAAGAGAAAAGTTCGCCGACGAGTGGTGAATCTGGCGCGAGCTGATTGCTCGATGTTCGATTTGGCGAGTTGACGAAGAGGGGTGGCGCGGGTGTGCGAGTCGGTTTGTGCGCCGGAAGGAAGTGGGGTTGTGCGCTCGAGCCCAAGGACTTCGAGTCTGTGAGCTTTGGGGTGAGTTTGGTTGGGTGTGGAAGACGAGCGTATTGGATGGCGAGTTTCCGTTGCCCCTTCGGGGCAAGAAGAAAAGAGATCAGGCTTCCACGGGTTACGCGACGCTCAGGGCCGCGTCGCTTCACCCGTGGCTACATGCTGGTGCCCCTCCGGGGCAGAGAAGCGGAGCGGACGTCGGAGCGTGCAACGAGTGCGGAGCATCGATCACGGAGGGGGCGTGATTGGTGGCGCGTTGGGTTGGATGTGAAGTCGAATTGCGCGAGGGCGCATGCCGCGGCGGGGGAAAACACGCAATTCTTGCCGGAAAGAGGGGGAAATCGGGGAAGTCTTGTGTCGGTGGGCGGCGGGGCCGATCAATATACTTTGGAAGCCAATCGTCTCATGATCGGGGAACGACTGCGCGGCAGGAATTGTGCCGCGGGCAGTCAGGGAATCACGTCGCATGCAAAAGCCTTCTCTTTTTAACAGCTTGTCTGGCCGCCTGCTTCTTTTGGGGGTGTTGCCGGCGCTGGTCGTCATTGCCGGGATCGTGGCGTGGAGCGCGATCGATGGGTACAGGAGTGTGCGGCGGGCGGAAGAGAAGATTCTGGGGGCGAACGTTCAGGGGGCGGCGGCGGAGTTGAGCTCGCGGAATGACCGGTGGAACAACGTGGCGCAGCTGATGGCCAAGAGCCAGGAATCGCTCTTTGGGAAACGGGCAGAGACGAGCGAGTTTGCGCGGGAGACGACTTCGGCGAGCGACCTGATTCTGAGTTCGTACTTCGTGTATGAGCCGAACGCGGACGGGAAGGATGAGGCGTCGCTGAAGGGGACGGAGCTGCCTCGGGAAGCGATGGATAAGACGGGGCGGTTTTTGCCGGTGTGGTATCACGTTGGCGGCGCGGCGGGCGAGGTGAGGCTGAAGCCGAGCGTGGGGATGGAGACGCTGGAGTACTACGTCGTTCCCAAGAGCGAATTTGCGAAATCGAACATTGCGACGGCGACGTTGACCGAGCCGTATGTCAAAGAAAACCAGATGCTGGTGTCGCACGTGTTTCCGATCGTGGTGCAGGGGAAGTTTGCGGGTATTGCGGGTGTGAATCGCAGTCTTGAGATCCTGTCGGACATTGCTACGACGATCAAGCAGAGGTCGAGCGCGGATGTTTTTATTCTGAGCGCGGGGGGGAAGTTTCTGGTGACGCCGGACTCGGCGGGTGCGGAGGGCGCGAGCCCGATGAACGGCAAGATGGTTTCTGAGACTGCGTATCGCGTGCTCGGGGCGCAGTGGATGAGCGTGACGGCGGGCGGGACGGCGGATGTGTTTGAGTCGGTGGATCCGGTGCTGAACGAAGTTTGCTTTTATGGCGTGGAGCGGACAACGGTCGGAGGCTGGACGGTCGTCGCGCGGCGGGTGCGGGCGGACGCGATGCGGGATGAGAATTTCATGATCGCGCGGAACCTGGTGATCGGTTTGCTGGGGATGCTGTTCGTGGCGGGATTGATGTTTGCGGTGTCGAGGGGAATTACGGCGCGAGTGCGCACGGCGGCGGAAGCGGCGGATCGCATTGCGCGGGGCGATTTGACGCAGACGATTGTGGAAACGGAGAACCGGGATGAGTCGGGGCAGTTGATGCGATCGATGCGGGCGATGGATGGGAATTTGAACTCGCTGGTGGGGAATGTGAAGCAGGCGGGGATTCGGCTGAATTCGACGGCGACGGAGATTGCGGCGACGAGCAAGCAGCAGGAGGCGAGTTCGGCGACGTTTGGAGCGGCGTCGAATCAGATTGCCGCGGCGGTGAAGGAGATTTCTGCGACGGGGCAGGACCTCACCAAGACGGTGGACTCGGTGAGCCGGATGGCGGCGGAGACGGCTTCGCTGGCGGCGACGGGGCGGACCGGATTGCAGGGGATGGAAGGCGTGATGCGGGATCTGGATGGAGCGACGACGTCGATCGCGGAGAAGTTGAACGCGATCAACGAGCGGTCGCAGAAGATCACGACGGTGATTACGACCATTACGAAGGTGGCGGACCAGACGAATATTTTGTCTATTAATGCGGCGATCGAGGCGGAGAAGGCGGGGGAATATGGATCGGGGTTCCTGGTGATTGCGAGAGAGATTCGGAGGCTCGCGGATCAGACGGCTTCGGCGACGCTGGATATTGAGCAGATGGTGCGGCAGATGCAGGGAGCGGTGTCGGCGGGTGTGATGGAGATGGACCGGTTCAGCGATCAGGTGCGAAGAGGCGTGCGCGATGTGGTTGCGGCGGGCTCGCAGATGACGGAGATCATCGATCGCGTGAACCGGAGCACGGACAGCTTCAAGCAGGTGAATGAATCGATGCAGGCGCAGTCGGAGGGTGCGCAGCAGATCAGCGATGCGATGGGTTCGCTCGTGGGGAATGCGAATCAGACGGTGCAGTCGGCACGGGAGTTTGGGCGTGCGGCGGCGGATCTGCAATCGGCGATTGGGCTTTTGCGTGAAGCGGTGTCGAAGTTCAATCTGCGGGAATAGGGAGCTGCGATGAGTTCGCTTGCGGTTCATTCGCTTGCGGTGAATCCCCTCGCCGTGATTTGGCGTGCCGGGGGGCTGCTGTTCTCGACGAATGTCGGAGCGGTGGTCGAGGTGCTGGCACCGGTGAGAGCGAACCCGGCGCCGGCGGTGCCGGGATGGGTGCGCGGGCTGTTTGTGTATCGGGGAACGATCATTCCGCTGGTCGATGTGGCGAAATTGCTGGGGCGGACGAGCGGCGAAGACCGGATGACAAATCGCGTGCTGGTGGTGCGTTCTGGTCGGAGGGATGGAACGGGCGGCGAAGTGGGTGATGCGGGGCTCGTCGGCCTCTGGGTGGAAAGCGTGCTGGAACTTGATCGGCCGGAGTACAGAGCGGCGGGTTCGCACCCGGGGTTTTCGAATGAGGCTTCGAGGTTTCTTGGGGCGGTGGCGGAGACGCGGTTCGGGACGGTTCAGGATGTACGGCCGGAGGAGCTGTTCACGGCGGAGCAGGCTGAATTGTTGTGGGCGCGGGTGAAGGCGGGTGCCTCGTGACGTACGCGCAGGTGCAACGCTGGCTGAGCGACCGCATGTCGTTCGATGCATCGCTGCTGAAAGGCGCGGGCTTCGATTCGCTGATTGCGGAACGGCTGGGTGCGCTGCGGTGCGAAAGCGAAGATGATTACGTTGGAGTGCTCGAGCGGTCGGAAGAGGAAGCGGAGCGGCTGGCGGGTTCGATCGCGGTTCCAGAAACCTGGTTCTTTCGGTATCCGCTTTCGTTTGAGCTGCTGGGCGAATTCCTCGCGAGGCGGCTCCGAGAAGGTGCGTCGGCGCTGCGCATGGTGAGTGTGGGGTGCGCGAGCGGGGAAGAAGCGTACGGGATGGCGATGGCCGCGCTGCACGCGGGCTGGACGGCGGAGAGTGTGAGGATTGACGCGTTTGATCGAAGCGAGGGTGCGCTGCGGCGCGGCAGAATTGCTGAATATGGATCGTTCTCGATCCGGCATGAAGTGCCGGCCTGGGGAATCGAGTTTCTGCGGCACGAGGGCGGCATGATCTCGGTGGACGACCGAGTCCGTTCGATGGTTCGATTTCAACGGGAGGACGTGCTGGATCGGGCGGTGCTTTCGCTAAACGGTCCGTATGACGTGGCGTTCTGCCGCAACCTGCTGATCTATCTCGAAGCGGATGCGCGGACGAAGTTGCTGGCGTCGATCGCGGATTCGCTTGCAGAAGGCGGGCGGCTGTTTGTCGGGCACGCCGAGCAGATGATGGCGGTCTCGCCGAAGATGAAGCGGATTGATTCATCGCACGCGTTTGCGCTGGAGCGGGTGGGGCTCCGAACGGCGCTGGAGCCGGAACGCGCGGCGCCGGCGAGCGCGCGGATTGCTTCTCCTGCCCCGGTGGAGACTCGACGACCACCGATTCACGAAATCGCTCAGCGGCCAATCGTGGTGACCAAGGTTCAGCAACGCGCGCCGGAGGCGACGCTGGACGATGCTCGTGCGTTTGCCGATGCCGGTCGCATTCGCGAAAGCGAGGAATTAATCCGATCGATTAATGCCCGCAAAGGGCCGTCGGCGGCCGCGCTCGAGCTGCTCGGGACGTTGCGGCAGGCATCAAACGATGCAGCGGGGGCGAAGGCGTTATTTGAACAGGCGCTCTACCTGGAACCGGCACGAACAACTTCGCTGCTGCAGCTCGCGCTCATTCATGAGCGTGGCGGCGAGCATGCCAAAGCCGAGCGATTGTGGGAGCGCGTTAAACGCGCGCAGGGGAGCGCACCGTCGACTCCTCCCGGCAGTGATCGGGGTGCAACGTGAGTGCAACTCCGCCAACTTCGAACGAAGAACGCAACAGCCACGCTGAAAGCAAGGCGGCTACGGCAAATTCGCTCTTCACGCTGCTGGACCGACCGGTCTCGCCCGCAGATCTTTTGAGCGCGGCGGAGGATGCCGCGCTTCCGGCGGATCCGGGTGAACGTGGTCGTGTCGGCATTGTGCTCTTTGGACTTGAAGGCGAAACGCTCGCGCTTCCGGCGAGCGTGGTTCGGCGCGTCACTCCGTTTGCGCCGCCGGTGCGAATCCCCCACCGCTCGTCGGGCGTGCTGCGGGGCGTGTGCAATGTGCGGGGTGAACTGGTTCTTTGCGCTGATCTTCGGCGATTGCTGGGGCTGCCCGCGCGAGAGGTGGCAGAGAGCGAAGTCCTTCGGACCATGGTGATCGGGCCGGCGAGCGCGAGCTGGGCGTTTGAAGTGGATGCGCTGCATGGCATCGGGCGGATCAATCCGGGCGCGCTCGGGATAGCGCCGCTGACGGTCGAGCACTCGCTGGGGGCGTTTGTCACGGGGCTGACGGAGATCGAGGGTCGGGCGGTGACGGTGCTGGACGGCGAACGAATCCTGGCGGGATTCAGGGCGGCATTGGCATGAGTGACGATGGAGGCTTTGCGGGCGTTTCGCTGCTTGAGTTGTTCAAACTCGAAGCGGAAGCGCACTGCGCGGCCCTGACCGAGGGGCTGCTCGCGCTTGAGAAGTCGCCGGGCGACACTTCGGCGGTCGAGCCGTTGATGAGGGCTGCGCATTCGGTGAAGGGCGCGGCGAGGATCGTTGGTCTCGATGTGGTGGTCACGCTGGCGCATGTGATGGAGGAGTGCTTTCTTGCCGCGAAGTGCGGGAAGGAGGCTTTGAGCACCGGACGGGTCGATCAATTGCTGCGAGCGGTGGATGTGCTAGCGGAGATTCGGGCGATTTCCGAATCGGAGCTTGGAACGTGGACGACGTCGCAGGCGGGAAGAATCGATGGGCTTATTGCGGAATTGAAAGCGCCGGTTCCGGCGGTTGCGACGCCGGCTCCTTCGGCAGCTGCAATTCCTGCGGCGATGTCGGTGTCCACGCTCCCTGTGCAGATCGCAGCGAGTGCTGAAACCACGGCTTCAACGACTCCGGGAGTACCCACCGCAGCTTCTGAGTCACGCCCGGCTGCGACGACCCGTGAGGCCGCACCGACTTCCGAAGCCGGAACAGCGAGCGTGCGGGTTGCTTCAGACGTCTTGAACCGGATGCTTTCGCTCGCGGGCGAATCGACGGTGGAAGCGTCGAGGATGCAGGCGCTGCGGTTGCTGGCGGACAATCTGCGGGCGCGGGAACGAGCGGTTGAGAACGGGCTGGAATCGCTTCGGGAGCGGGTGCACGAATCGCGACGCAAAGCGGCGAGCGATCCGCTCATGCGTGAACAGAGCGATGAGCAGATTGATGCGTGGCTGGCGACGCTCGGAGCCGAGACGGGAAAGCTGCGTGGCGCAGTGGTCGAGCATTCGACGCGGTTCGATGAGGCGATGCGGCGGGTGGAAGAGCTCTCGGGCGCGTTGTACACCGAGGTGCTGCGCAGCCGCATGAGGCCGTTTTCGGAAGGCGCATCGGCGTTCCCGCGCATGGTGCGTGATATCGCGCGGCAGCTCAACAAGTCGGTTGAGTTCCACATGGTCGGGGGTGGTGTGGAAGTTGATCGCGAGATTCTGCAGAAGCTCGAGTCGCCCTTGACGCACATGATCCGCAACAGCCTCGATCACGGCGTCGAACCGGAGACGGAGCGGGTTGCGAAGGGAAAGACGCCGAAGGCGACGATCAAACTGATCGCGCGGCACCAAAGCGGGATGCTTGTGGTTGAAGTGCAGGACGACGGGGCGGGAATTGACCCTGAAGCGATCCGGCGCAGAGTCGTTGAGAAGAAGATGGTGGATGAAGCCACGGCGGCGCGGCTCACGAAGCAGGAGTTGATGGAGTTTCCGTTCCTGCCGGGGTTCTCAACGAAACAGGCTGTGACGGAGATCTCGGGGCGCGGAGTCGGTCTGGACGTCGTGATGTCGATGGTGCAGGCGGTTTCGGGGACGATCACGCTGGAATCGGAGCCTGGTAAGGGCACGCGGTTTGTGATGCGGCTGCCCGTGACACGGTCGGTCTTGCGCGCGGCGCTGGTTCGGATCGGCGGACAATTGTTCGCTGTGCCCCTGGCGAGGCTGCACCGAGTCGCGCTGGTCGCACGCGAGGATGTCACACCAGTGCAGGGTCGCCAGCAGTTCACGCTCGACGATCAATCCGTGGGTTTACTGCGGGCGAGCGACATGCTGGGAGGCGATGAACCGCACGCCGGCAGTGCATCGCTCTCGGTGCTGGTCATTGGCGGGCGGAACGATGAGCTGTGCGGGCTCATCGTTGACGAGGTGTGCGGCGAAGAGGATCTTGTCATTCGTCCGCTCGATGCCCGATTGGGAACGGTGGCACATATCGCGGCGGCGGCAATCCGTGCCGACGGCATCCCGGTTTTCGTCGTCGATGTCGACGATCTCCTGCGGTCGGTGAAGCAGTCGCTGCAGGAGGGCAAACCGCTGGGAGTCGCTGCGAAGTACGCGGAAGCGCAGAACGCGGCGAAGCGGCGGATTCTGGTGGTGGATGATTCGATTACGGTTCGCGAAGTGGAGCGGCAGCTGCTGCAGCGACGCGGATATCACGTCGAGATTGCGGTGGATGGCAAGGAGGGCCTGAACACGCTCAAGGCAGGGAAATTCGATCTGCTGGTGACCGATGTAGATATGCCCCGTATGACGGGAATTGAGCTGATTCGTGCGCTACGCAAAGAGCCGCGGTTTGCCGAGTTACCTGTGATCATCGTTTCGTACAAGGATCGGCAGGAAGATCGGTTGGCGGGGCTGGACGCAGGGGCGAATGCTTATCTGACGAAGAGCAGTTTTCACGATGATTCGCTGATCCGTATGGTGGAAGACCTGATCGGAGCCCCGGTGTGATGCGGATCGCGATCGTGAATGATTTGAAGCTGGCGGTTGAAGTGCTTCGCCGCGCGGTGGCGACGATTCCGGGCGCGACGATCGCGTGGATCGCGGAGGATGGGAAACAGGCGGTCGAGAAGTGCGCTCAAGACCGGCCAGACATCATTCTCATGGACATGCTGATGCCGGTCATGAATGGAGTCGAGGCGACGAGACGGATCATGGCCAAGACGCCGTGTCCGATCCTGGTCGTGACGGCGACGGTGGAAGGGAATTCGAGCAAGGTATTCGAGGCGCTGGGAGCGGGCGCGCTGGATGCGGTCGAAACGCCGGGGTTGGGAGCCGGAGGAGTTGTTGAACGCGCCGAACCGCTGATCAGGAAGGTGCAGGCGATTCGCATGATCGCCAGTTCGCAGAACGCCAGCGCAGAGCCTGGCTTCCACTTTGACGCAATACCCATTCAAACACCGGTCCCGACCCCTCCCATGGTGGCGATCGGTGCTTCAACTGGCGGGCCGATGGCGCTCGCTCTCGTGCTCAAGGCCCTTCCTCGGCCGATCCCGTGGCCGATCGTGATCGTTCAGCACGTTGACCTGCAATTTGCACCCGGGCTCGCTTCATGGCTGACTGCGGAGAGCGGGCACACGGTCCGCGTCGCAAAGGCGGGTGAGACGCTCCGCGGAGGGAGCACGCTGCTGGCTGCAACCAACGATCATCTTCTGCTCGACGCGAGCGGACGGTTGACGTACTCGCATCATCCGAAGGACGCGGTTTTTCGACCCTCGGTTGATGTGTTCTTTGAGTCGCTGACCTCGCCGATGGTCGCGAGGGGCGTTGCAGTTGTCCTGACTGGAATGGGACGGGATGGGGCTGTGGGCATGGGAAGGCTGCGCAAGGCGGGATGGCACACGATCGCGCAGGACAAGGCGAGCAGCGTCGTCTGGGGGATGCCGGGCGCATGTGTTGAGGCTGGCGCCGCGATCGAAGTTCTGAATACCGGCGATATCGGCGGCGCGATTGTGAATGCAATGGCGAGGAAGGGCGCGGGGAACGGATGAGCGAACAGAACACACGCAACCAGGATGATGCGCTTGCGAGCGACCACGTCATTGTGCTACTCGTGGATGATCAATTGATCATTGGCGAAGCGGTGCGGCGGATTCTTGCCGGCGCTGGTTCGGGGCAGGACGCGATTCGGTTTCATTTCTGCCAGAAGGCGGATGAGGCGATCGCGACGGCGGCGCGGATCGGGCCGACGGTGATCCTTCAGGACCTGGTCATGCCGGGAGCGGATGGGCTCGACCTCGTGAAGCGGTATCGAGCGCAGGAAGCGACGAAGCAGACCCCGATCATCGTGTTGAGTTCGAAGGAAGAAGGAGAGACGAAGGCGCAGGCGTTTGCGAACGGAGCGAACGACTACATTGTGAAATTGCCGGACGCCGCGGAATTACTCGCGAGGATTCGGTATCACTCCGAGGCGTACCGAGCGCAGCTGCGGGCCAAAGCCTTTGCGGAATCGGAAAGACGGAGGCAGGTTGCGGAGCGCAAAGCGGAGTCGGTGAATGCCCGGAACACGTTAATCTTCGCGTTGGCGAAACTGGCCGAGAGTCGTGATAGTGATACGGGACTGCACCTGGAGCGGATCGCGGCGTACAGCCGCGTGCTCGCGGAGCAGCTGCGGTCGAAGCTGCCGGAATTGACGGATGACTGGATCATGAATCTCCAACTGGCGTCGTCGCTTCACGACATCGGGAAGGTGGGGATTCCGGATGCGGTGCTTTTGAAGGCGGGGAAGCTGACGCCGGAAGAACGGCTTGTGATCGAGAAGCATCCTGCGATCGGCGCGGACGCCTTGAATGCGATTCTGGCGCGGCAACCCGGGGATGAATTGCTCAGAATGGCGAGGAATATTGCCGCGAGCCATCATGAGCGATGGGATGGAAATGGATATCCGGGAAAGCTGAAAGGCGAAGAAATTCCGTTGGAGGCGCGGATCGTGAGCGTGGCGGATGTGTACGACGCGCTGACATCCAAGCGGGTGTACAAGCCGGCGATGCCGCATGATGAAGCGGTCAAGATGATCGTGGCGGGGAGCGGGACGCAGTTTGACCCGGTGGTGGTTGAAGCGCTTGAGCGGTGTGAGGTGGTATTCCATCTCGCGGGCAAGCAGTTTCATGATGAAGAGGCGAAAGCCGAAATGCCGGGCGGCGGCAAGGAGTCCGCATGAACCAGAATCTGGCGATGCAGATTGGGGATCTCGATTCGGATGGATGTGTTGTACTGCTGGTGGATGATCAGATGATCATCGGAGAAGCGGTGCGGCGCATACTCGCCGGGCAGGCGGGGATCCGCTTTCACTTTTGTCAGAAGGGCCAAGAGGCGGTTGCAACGGCTGCGAAATTGCGTCCCACCGTGATCCTGCAGGATCTGGTCATGCCGGATGCGGACGGGCTCGACCTTGTGAAGCAGTATCGCGAGCAGGTGGCAACACACCAGACGCCGATCGTGGTGCTGAGCTCAAAGGAAGAAGGAGCGACCAAGGCGGAGGCGTTTGCACGCGGTGCAAACGACTATATCGTAAAGTTGCCGGACCCGGTGGAGCTTGTGGCGCGGATCCGGTATCACTCGCAGGGGTACCTATCGCTTTTACAGAGGAACCATGCGTTCCAGGCGCTTCGCGAGAGCCAGACAGCGCTGGCGAATGAATTGAACAAGGCGGCGCAGTATGTGCAATCTCTGCTGCCGGCGCCTATGAAGGAGCCGCTGCACATCGACTGGAAGTTCGTGCCGTCGGCTTCGCTTGGAGGAGACTGCTTTGACTATTTCGTAATTGATGAGGATCACGTCGCGATGTACTTGCTTGATGTGTGCGGGCACGGCGTGGGCCCGGCGCTGCTTGGCGTTTCGGCAATGAACTCGATCCGCACCAGCAGCCACGGCGGTGCGGAGCTGCGCGACCCTTCGAGCGTGCTGAGCCGGTTGAACGCGATGTTCCCGATGAGCACGCACGGCGGGATGTTCTTTACGATCTGGTACGGCGTGTTTCAGCGGAGCACGCGCACGCTCCGGTATTCGGGAGGCGGGCATCCGCCGGCGATGCTGGTGCAGCGGGGTGCAAGCGGCGCGGGCGGCAACACGATTCAGGAATTGGAATGTCCGGGGCCGCCGATTGGCGCCGTGCCGGAGATTGACTTTGAGACGCTGAAAGTGGATGTGCCGCGGGAAGCGATTTTGTTTATTTACAGCGATGGCGCCTTCGAGGTGTTTCCGAAGCCGGGGAAGATCTGGGGCGTAGAAGGGATCAACGGGTTTATCGCGTCGCACGATGTGGGGACGCCGGCCTGCCTCGATGAGTTGTATGGAAAGGTGAAAGCGATGACGCCAGGGGATGTCCTGGCGGATGATTTTTCGGCTGTGTTGGCGCGGCTGGGGTGAGGGATGGGTGCGGCGGCGAGAAGTGCCAAAATTGGCGTCGAAAAGTTGAGCGCGGATCGTGCAATCTGATGGCATGCGCGATTGCCAGCGACGCCCCAGTCACCTACGGTTGCCCCTCAGGCCCCGTCGTCTAGCCTGGTCTAGGACACCACCCTTTCACGGTGGGGACATGGGTTCGAATCCCATCGGGGTCATTTGCTGGCTGTTTGGGGTTACGGGCGGGTTTGACCCGGCGAACGCTGGCGAGCGGAACGGCGCCGCGGGCTGCGAAGTGAATTAGGGCGTGATGGAGCGGGTCGGTCCGAATGCGGGCTTGTCGCGCTTTGCCCGCGCTACCAAGATTGGGGCGAGGATCAGAAGTGTTCCGGCCATGCAGGCGAGCACGCCGATAGTGATGACTCTGCCAAGCGACTGAACCGCCGGGACGCTGGTGAAAGCAAGAGTTCCGAATCCGATGACGTTGGTGGTGGCCGAAAGCAACATGGCGTGGAGGCTGGCGGCGATGCGCGTGAGCAGGCCGTCAGCGCCTTCGCCGGCGCGACGGGCTTGCTGAGACATGCTGACTTCGAAGATTCCGTAATCGACGCCGATTCCGGCGAGCAGGGGCAGGGCGAGGGCACTAGCCATATTGAGGCGCTCGCCGGTGACGCTCATGTATCCCAACAGGCAGACCATGCCGAAGGCGACGGGGATGAGTGCGAGGGCGGAGTCGCGAATCGAACGGAGAGAGACCAGGAGGAGCGTGATGATCGCAATCGCTGCGAAAATCGTGATACGAGGCAGATCCTCGCGGACGGAGCGTGCGACGTCGTAACCGACGACCCCCAGGCCGGTCAGAACGGCTTCGGGCACTGGTTTGAGCGCGGCCCGGACGCTGATCACGGCGGCGTCCCGCGAGTCTGAATGAGCAGTTGAGTCGAGCGAGAGGAAGGTGACTGCCGAGTGACGGCCATCGGTATTCGCGCCGACAAGCATCTTGAAAGGTGCTGGGTATTTGGCGAGGATTTCGAGCGAAGGGCCGGTGGTGTTGGTGAGGATGCGGCGGAGGAAGGCTTTGAATGGGTCGAACGCGGCGGGGTCAAAGATCGTGTCGCGTACCTCGGCGTCGAACTCAGCGATGATGCGATCGGGGTCGAGCTTCGACATCTCGGCGGCTCGAGCGGGTATGGCTGCGGGATCGGGAAGGAACATTGGCAGACCCACTGAGCCTGAAATGCCGGCAGCAGCAACTTGAGGGGATCGCAGAGCCAGCTGAACTCTGTAAGCGATCGCTACGAGCTCGGATGCTGTGGGGGCTTCGAAGTAGACGATCATGGAGTCGACTGCGCCGAATTTCTTACCGATGAGTTCCTGCGTTTCAAGTGGTGGGTTGGGTGCAGGGTGCATGACGTGCAGATCGGTTTCGAACTGCACGCCCCCGGTTCGCACGAACGAAACGGCGCTCGCGACGGCCACGATCGCGCAGGCGGCGAGGAAAACTTTCGGCTTTGCGCACACCGAGCGGATCAGCCGTCCAACACCGAGGCGCGGGCCTGCGCCCCCCCACAATCCCGCGCGAGTTGCAAGCGTCAGCATTGCGGGGAGGATCCAGACCGCACCGGCCAGAGCGAAGATCAGACCCAGACCGCCGAGAAGCGCGAAGTCGCGGAGAGCCTGAATTCCTGACATTCCGATCGCGGTGAAACCGGCGACCGATGTTGCGCAGGCTGCGATGAGTGGGACAGCTAGTACACGCAGGGCGGACTCTCGGGCCTGCGGAACTGCGAGCCCGCGAGCGCGGGCTGCTTCGAAGTTGGAAATGAAATAGATCGGGTAGTCGATGCCGCAACCGACAAGCATCGCGCCGATTGCGGCCGTCAGTGGAGTGAAGCCGGAAGCGATCGTCGCATGGATTCCGAACGCCAATGCCAGCCCGAGCGCGACTGGGATGATGGCGATCGGGAAGCTGAGCAGACTTCGGTATCCGAGAAGAAACACCGCCTGCATGATGACGATCGACCAGACGATGCTTTCGGTCAGGTCGGCACGGATGGCTCGCTCACTTGCCGCGGCGATCGCGTAGGCGCCAGCGAAATCGATCTGCAGGCCGCGAGCGGGAATCGCGCGAGCTACCTCTTGTACCTGTGCGGTCAGAAGCTTCGCAAAGTCCAGATCACTCGGTGGTTTGACCCCCGCGATGCGGAACAGCAAGCTCTTGCCGTCGGGAGAGATGAATTCGGGGCGGCCTTCGAAGGTCTTGAATGCGCCCGTTTGTTCCTTGAGGCGACCCGTGAGAAAGTCGCGAAGGCGCAGCGGATCTTTCATCAGCGCGTTGGCGACTGGTCCCGGCGCCGACATCATGCTTTCATCTTGTTCAAGTTCGCGACGCATTGAATCCGGTGTCAGTCGGGCGACAAATGCGCGATATTCATCTTTATCCAGATAGAGCAGTCCGGCTGGAATCGCTTCCCGCGTAAAGAAGGCCATGAAGTCATTGCCAGCGGCATATGAAATCTCTGCGCACAAGGGAGCGGTCTTCGGAGATTGCCGCAGGGCGGCTTGCAGGCTCGCAGCAAACTCAAGCAGTCGCTCCGGATCAGAGCGGTCGCCTTCTACAACTGGTGCCTTTGCGGAGGGCGATAAGGACGCGGTTTCTGGCACGCTGACCAGGACGAGGAGCTCTTCGGCACTTGAAAAATCCCTCATCAAATGGGCGATCGCGGTGGCGGCCGGATCGTTCTTTCCCAATAGGTCTTGAATAGAGGCGCTGGGATGCGAACGAGTCGCGGCCCAGATCGAAAGAATGGCGAGAGCCACGGCGAGCAGTAGCACCAGTGCCGGATGTCGGCCCGGGGCCAAAAGCAGCCTGAAGCCCCATGATGGACGCGGCGAGGTCAAATTCGTGTTCTTTCGCGGCAAGGGCGCGTCGGAGTTAAGTTCTTCATGCCAGTGGAAGGTATCACGCCGACGCAGCCGGACCGCGCCGCGACGATAGAGTGCGGTTAAACTTCGGCTTCAGCAGAAGGTGCTTTGTCACTTGGATTTGCGCAACAGTTTCCGAAAGGGATTCTTGGAAGCCGAGCAGACTATCGACCGAGTCAAACGCGTCATTCGCCAGTGTTTGAGGCTCAGCCCGGACGCCAAGCTGGAAGACGAGATGCCGCTGGTCGGCGGCGAGTATGACCTCGATTCGCTGGACATCCTCCTGGTCGTCACGAGCATCGAGAAAGAGTTCGGGATCAAGATTGATGACAAAGCGGTGGGTCGGCAGGCGTTCGCGAGCATTGCGGTGCTGGCGAACTTCGTTGATTCGCAGGCAAAGTAAGCCCGGAGCCGTACATGGATGAAGGCCTTTCAAGCCTGATCGAGCGACTCCCACATCAGAGTCCCTTTCGATTTGTCACGCGTGTGCTCGAGCACCGTGCGGGGGAAACAGGAAAGGCCGTTTGGGCGGTTGATGGGAGCGAAGCTTTCTTTGCGGGTCATTTTCCGGGGCGTCCGGTGGTTCCGGGAGTCTTGATTGGCGAAGCGCTCGCGCAGCTGTCAGGTTTGGTCGGGTTTGAGGCTGGGGCAATAGATGTCCGGCTTGCCCACATCGATCTGAAATTCGTTTCGTCCCCGTCTCCTCCTGCGGAGATTGTGCTTCAAACTTTGCTTGTTCGAAAGCTTGGTGATCTCTGCCTGTTTGACGTGTCGGCCACGAACGCTGATGGAATGCTCGCAACGGGCCGACTAGCGCTTGCTTGTGACGGGCGCGCAGGATCGTCCTCATGAGAATGCGTTTCGCCATCGGCGTCTTTATTTTCCTCCTGCTCGGCGGATTGAGTGATCCCGACGGAACGAAGAGTGAACCTGCACCTTCCGCGCCGGTCACGGCCAGCAACGGGGACGACGCGCTTGAACGACGGGTCGCAGAAATCGACTCACGAATCGCGCAGATCAAGACTCTGAAGGCGGATTTCGAGCAAACCAAGACCACGCCGCTGCTTAAGAAGCCGCTGCTCTCGACGGGGACGATTGCGGTCAAGGGCCTGAGGGCCAAATGGACAACGCAATCGCCACGCCGGTCGGCCATGACGTTCGGGGCGGGCGAGATCCGGATGTTTTATCCACAGGAGCGCGTGGTTGAAATCTACACGATGCCTGAGAGGTTTCGCGAGCTTTCGGGCAATCCGCTCGGTCAGTTCGGGGCGATGCGTTCCATGTTCCGGATTTCACAGATCGATAGCGCCACGCTTGAAACCCCTCCACTTTCCTCCACTGAATCTCAATATCTGGCACTGGAGCTATCGCCAATCGGCTCGGAGCTCCAAGAGCACGTCTCCAAGATCCGCGTGCTCATCGATTGCAATATTCCCTGTGTGACCCGGCTTGATGTCTTCGATGGCGACGGGGCGTGCACGACCATCAAGCTTGCGAACATCCAAGCCAACATCGACGTTCCCGATGAAGATGTTGAAACAGTCGTTCCCGACGGAACGCGTGAAAGCCGGCCATTTCCGAGTCGATCCGACAAGAAACCCGCCGGCGAGGAAAAAGGCGATGAGCACAAAGGGACGGGGAAGTGAAAGCGATCGGCACGTCCTTGCGCGAGCGGGCGGCATCGTTCTGGCTCCTCGTATTGTTTTGGTGCGCTCGCTACGCGCCGTTGATGCTTCGCATGATCAAGCCGGTGGCCCTTTGGGCAACCTGGCACAGTTCGCGACACATTCGCGACGCGACAACCGCGAACGCAAGGTGGCTGGTTGGCGAATCTTCGGGAATGAGTGCGCGCCGTGCGTTCGGGAAAAAGGTGCTGGCTCGGTTCTTCGAGGCGGTGGCTGAGTTTGGAACAAATCGGCACCTGTCAAAGCAGGCAATCCTCCAGCGAGTCGAGCAGGTTTTCGGGTTGGAGCGATTCGAAGAGGCGCGGCGGTTTCGGCGCGGCGCGATTCTTGTGACCGCCCACCTTGGATCCTTTGAAACAGCGATGACGATGCTGGCGGAGCACGAGCCTCGTGTGCACGTCGTGTTCCGCCGCGATAAGAATCGCGTGTTCGAATCAATGAGATCGGAACAACGCGCGCGATTGGGAATTATCGAGGAGCCGGCGGATGAGGGATTGCCGATGTGGCTGCGGGTGCGAGACGCGATACGGGCCGATGAGGTCGTGCTTGTGCAAGGCGACCGGGTGATGCCCGGAGAATCCGGCGTCTTGGTCCCATTCATGGGCGGTCATGTTCGAGTGCCCGCGGGGCCGGCCAAGCTCGCCCGTGCAACGGGTGCGCCGATCATCCCGACGTTTGCCGTGCGTTCTGAAAGTGGAAGAGTGCTGATTTATCTGGAAGAACCGATCTGGCTCGAAACACTTCCGGATTCTCCCGGGCAACTTGATCCGGCGGTCGCACGCATCGCCTTGGCGATCGAGTCATGTGTTCAGCGATACCCTGATCAATGGCTGGTGCTTTACAAAGCCTGGCGCGAAGATGCAGTTGACCGATAGTGGCAGTTTTTCTGGGGTCGGACGTTGAATCAGGATGCGGCGATCTTGGTGACTGGGATGGGAGTGGTTTCCTGCTTAGGAAGCACGCTGGAACAGACTTGGTCGGCGATAGTCGAAGGCCGCAGCGGTCTGGGGACGATGTCGGAGTTGGAACAGCGGCCGAATCCTGACAAGGGTGGCGGCCAAGCGGTCGATCTTCCGGCAGACTTCTTTCCCGAACTTCCCCGCGCCGCACGATATCTCCGCTTTGCCGTCGAACACGCGCTGCAGATGCGGGGGACGCTTCTTTGCCCGCCGGCTCGGCGTGGAGCGATCTTCGGGACGACATTGCACGGCATGCGGGCGGGCGGTAGATTCTTTCGAGGCGATGACCCGACTGAATTACGAGATTTCCTCGCAGGCAGTGTGATCGATCGTGCCCTCCGCGGACTCGACATATGCGGACCAAGGTTTACGACTTGTTCGGCATGTTCTTCTGGCTTGAGCGCGATCGGGCTCGCAGCCACTCTGCTCCGCTCCGGCGAACTTGACCTTGTCGTGGCCGGGGGGTACGACTGCGTCAGCGAGTACTCCTACGCGGGCTTCGATAGTCTCCGGCTCATCGCTTCGGGGATACCGATGCCGTTCGCGGCGGAACGTGACGGATTGAAAGTAGCGGAGGGATATGGGGTGCTCGTGCTTGAACGAGCTCCCGACGCTGCGGCCAACAAGACCGCGGCGATTGCGTGTATCGCCGGAGCGGGAGAATCCTCGGATGCATTCCATCTGACGCAGCCTCACCCGGAGGGATCGGGCGCGGCGCACGCGATCCGCGCGGCCCTGACCGAGTCGGGCGTTGGACCCGACGACATTGACATGATCGCGGCGCACGGAACCGCGACCCCGAACAACGACGCGGCGGAATATGCGGCTCTCAGCACCGTGTTTGGCGACTCACTCTCGTCAAAGCCCGTGGTTGCCTTGAAGAGTCACCTCGGCCACACCTTGGGAGGAGCGGGCGCGGTTGAACTCGCGCTTTCCTCCATGGCTCGACGCAATAGCCTGATCCCTCCCACTGCCGGCGGTTCGGCCGTTGACCCGAAGTTTGGTGGGCTTTCGCTCGTTCGCGGGAAGCCGCTGGCTCGCCCAGTACGGACATCGCTCAACATTTCTCTGGGATTTGGCGGAGCGAATGCCTCCGTGGTGCTGACGGAATCCCCTCGAATCAATCCCGCGCCAAAGCCGGAAGAGAGCGAAGTCGTCGTGACGGGTGTCGGGGTTGTGGTGCCTCGTGGAGTCGGGAATAGTCAATTCCTCGAACTTCTGAGTTCGCCGGGTCGCCAGGACCTCGGAGCGGATACCGGTCCGCTTCCTGAGAGTGAATACGCCCACTTGCTCAATACCAGGCGAGCCAGGCGCATGAGCGAGTATGTGAAGCTCTCGCTTGCCGCGGCAACTGCGGCTTGCGATGACGCGGGTGCTGGTCAACCGGCATTCCTTGAAAACTGCTCAGCTATCCTGGGCACGACGCACGGCGCGAGTCCGTTCTGCGAAGCGTTTTATTCGCAAATCGTGCGTGAAGGCATGAGCGCGGCAAATCCGGTCCTTTTCGCGGAAGGCGTGCCCAATGTCGCAGGCGCTCACCTGACAATGACCTTTGGGATCAAAGGCGGTTGCCAGACGATCATCGGCACGCGCTGCGCGGGGCTGGATGCCCTGCGGCTCGCGACGCTCCGCATCCGTCAAGGCCGATGGAAGCGTGCCTTGGTTGGCGCAGCGGAGGAGTATTCACCTGTGGTCAATCGCGCGTACCAAGCCTGCGGGCTGTACGGAGGCGACACAAATCGATACCCCAATCGATTCGTGACTGGATCAGGCGCCGTGATGCTTATGCTGGAGAGCCGCGATTCGGCTCTGGAACGGGGAGCACGGGTGCGGGGCGTGGTCGAAGCCGGAGCGTGGTCAGCTGACGCAGACAAAGCTGCCAAGGGGGCCGACGCACTGCATCGCATTGAATCGACGCGACCGGTCGAATCGGCGAACGGACGAATTCAGTCCAATGAAATTGCGTTACCAAAGACTGGGGAACAGCCGCCTTTCGGCCAAGGAGCAGTCAATTGGTCGGTTCAAAGGTTCCTTCCCGAACTGTTCAGCGTCGGGCCGTTGGCGAGCCTGGCCGGAGTGTTGCTGGGCGCTCCCGCGGCAGGTGAGGCGGCCGATCAGGGAAATCAAACCTTTGCTATTCGGGTGAACGAATTCTCGGGTGCATCGACTTCGATTCGCGTTCGTCGTTCGCTCTAACCGCGGGAGATCGCCCGGCGACGCCAATCTCCCTTCGTACAGTCAGGACAGTGTCAGCGTTCAACCCATCGCTTCCATTCTCAAGATCAGGCGATTCGGAATCGGATCTTCCGATCGCGCCTCGGGTCCTTTATGCAATCCTTGAGCACGCTTCGAATCGACCAGACTCACTTGCGCTTCAGAGTTTTAGCGCAAGCGGCCAGCTCCCCGGCCCGCTGACCTACCGGCAACTCCATGACACCATTTCGCGTCTCGCTGTCGAAATCCGTCAGCATGTGCAGCCGGACGGCGTCGTGCTCTTGAAATGCGAGAACAGCTCGCAGTTTGTGGCCTGGTTTCTTGCGATACTGACAGCGGGCTGTCGGGTATTGCCGATCCATCCGCGACTCGCGAAACCGGAAGTCCAGAGTCTCGCGAAGCAAACTGGCGCGTCCGTCATGATCGGGTCACCCGAGCATTTCATTGATCGTGAGCTCATGCTGCTCGCGGTTGGACTGGCTTCCGCCGCGGAGAGTGGAGAAAGCGATTCGGCCACATTGCCCCAGCTCAGCGAAAATGGGGGACTCATCCTGCAGAGTTCCGGTACAACTGGCATTGCGAAGCTTGTCTTTCGCGCGCCGAAGGCGCTCGACGCCGTCGCGAGCGCCGTCGCGCATTCGATGAGGCTCAAGGTGGGCGAGCGAGTCATTGCGGCAATTCCGCTTTCCCACTCGTACGGCATCGACATCCTGCTCGCCACCATGCTCGCCGGTGCAACTCTGAATATCTGGGATGAATTCGACCCTCCCTCAATCGCACGTGAATGTTCCAGCGGCAGCGCCGTGGTTTTTCCGGGCGTGCCCTTCATGTTCGAGGCGATGTCGAGACAGGGTCCTCCGGTCGGACCGGGAGAGAGTTCGTTGCGGCTTGCGGTGTCAGCGGGAGCGCCGCTCCCTGCACGAGTCGAGCAAGGTATGGCAACCGCCTGGGGAATTCGGGTCGGGCAGATATACGGCGCGACAGAGTTAGGATCCGTCACGCTGAACGATCCTGACAGTCCCTTGTTTGCGCCGGCCAGTGTCGGATTGGCGCTGCCTGGCGCCCGCATCCGCGTCCTGGATCCGCGTGACCTTTGCAGCGTGCTTCCGTGTGGAAATGAAGGTCACATCGCAGTCCGCACACCAGCAATGCTTTCAGGCTATGTCCCGGACGGGATGCCCGAGCTTGTCGATGGCTATTTGCCGACGGGTGACTTGGGCCAGCTCGATGAGCAGAACCGCTTGTTCATCACGGGCCGCGCCAAATTGCTCATCGATTCAGGCGGATTGAAGATCAACCCGATCGAGGTTGAGAGCGCGCTGACGCAGCACCCTGGCGTTCTTGAGTGCGTCGTCGGGCCTCTGCCGCTTTCGGACACGATCGTGCGGCTGCAGGTTCAGTTCGTTGCCGCGGATCCATTGCATCCTCCCACCGAGAGCGAACTGCGCCAGCACATGAAGGATCGCGTCGCGCCGTACAAAATACCTCGTTTGTTTGAACGGGTCGATGCGCTTGCGCGCTCTGCTTCGGGAAAAGTGTTGCGTACTTCGGCTTTTCCTGGGAGTCCACCGCCATGCTGAAATCATCAAGCATCATCATCGCCACAATCTGGATCTTGGTGATGGGTTCGTTCCTGCCACTCGGTGGGTGCGCATCGGGTGTTCCGACCTATCCAACGATGTCCGATCGGGAGTCGCTCGAGGTACTTGCGCAACGGGCCGACGCGATTCGAACGGTGCGTGCGACGATCGATCTAGCCATCACGAACGGCCAAGGACAGTCCATCGAACTCGAAGGCGCGATCGCGGCGGTCCTGCCCGATCGCCTGCGATTGCAGGCATGGAAGATGGGTGTGACGGTGTTGGACGTGACCTACACGTCTGGCGAAGTTTGGACGGTCACTGACGCTGACCAGGGTTCGGAACAGGAGATCGAGACTCTGCGAGGAACATCCGCTTCCGACTTTGAACAAATGCTGGCGCCCACCCGGGCCGAGTTCTGGCGGAAAGCCACGCCGGTTCAATCCGCTGAATCGGAAAACGAACTCGTAGTTGACTCGGGCTGGCCGGTCGCGGGCGGGATGCGATGTTTCATCGACCGAAGGTCGCTCACCGCTCAGCGCCTCATCCTCGCCGATCGGAGTTTGCAGGCGCAAGTGGATCGCTCGCTCATTCTGGAGCAATATCAGAGTTTCGACGGCGTGATCTGGCCGACGAGAATGATTTTCAACAGCCCTGACGGAATCGTTCGAGTCAATCTCAAGGAAGTCGAAATCAATCAGCCGATCGATGACGCCGCATTCCAGCCGCCGCGCCGCGCAAAGAAGCATCTATGAGAAAAGATCGGCCGGCGTTCCGCAATGCATTGCTTGCCGCAGAATTCGGCGGCATCAGGCATTCCGTTTTTACTTTTGCCCATTTTGCTTGTCATCGCTGCGTGGTTCTCGCATCCGCGCTGATTTTTGCACTGGCCGGCTGCGCCGCTCCCTCGGCGCGATTGTCATTTCCAACGTCACCGACGAGTACTTCCGAATCGGGCCGCTCGTTCGACGTGAACGGTGATGGCAAGCCGGACTGGAGTATTCGCGCCGGCGTCGATGGCCGTCTCGACACGCTCGAGTACGACGATGATGAAAACGGAACAGTGGACCGGCGATACTCGCTGAGTGAGTACCGGACCGAAGAAGTTCCGCATCTCATCATCCTGCTGGATTCGATTCCCTTCTCCGCGGTCGCGGATCGCTATCGAGAGTCCGGATGGACCTGGTTCAGTCCGCCTCAGAAAGTCATTCCGCCGTTTCCAACGCTGACCGAAGTTGCCGTGACCCGAATGGTCGGCGCGCCACCGAACGCGGGATTGATCAACCGCTACTACGACGTCGCCCAAGGCAGAACCGTCGACCGGCTTTTCCAGCGAGCGTCCGGAGGCGACCTCGATCCGTGGGAACGACGTTTGAACTATGGATTGACGTTCACACAGACGGGCCTTGCGTTCTTGGAGCCGCGGCCGTGGTTTCATTCAGAGCTTGCCGCCGCGAAGGCCGCGTTCAACAAGAGTCCGGATCGCGTCACGATCGTGTATTTCGCAAGCGCCGCGTGCATGGTTTGCAAATACGGTGAGGAAGGCGTGCGAGAAGTTCTCGATGGGCTCGAGCAGATATGCCTCGAAATCCTGTGGGAACGACGGGGCGCGGTCAAGATTTCCGCGCTCGCCGATCATGGCCACAATCTCATCGCCGGCAAACGCATTGATGTCCCTGAGATGCTCAAACAAGCCGGGTTCAATCCAACCGACAACTTGCGATCGGATCGGGATGTCGTGGTAGAACTCGACGGATTGGTCAATTACGCCGGCATTCACACCCGCCACGCGTCAGAAGTCGCACGTGTGCTCACGAGCACCCCTGAGATTCAACTTGCAATGTACAAAGAAGATAACCGGATCATTGTGCGCGATGCACACGGTGCCGCGGCGATCGAGCAGCGAGGAGATTCATACCGGTACATTGTGATCGATCATGATGTGCTGGAATACGCGTCAGTCATTGCCGCGTTGGCCGCAGCAGGAAAGGGAGACGCGGAAGGGTTTTTCGCCTCGGCGGACTGGTTCAAGGCAACAGTCGACCATCACTGGCCGGATGCACCGGTCCGTATTTGGGAAGCGTTCAACATCGCCGCGCGCAATACCCCCGAGGTGATGATGACCACCACCCAAGGCTACTTTGTCGGCCTTTCGTCCATGGAGTGGTTCATCAAAATGGCATCCACGCACGGAGGTCTCGATCAAGTGGACAGCGCCACCTTCATGCTAACGATGACCGGCCGAGGCCAGCACCCCATGCGGACGCAAGATGTGCTACAAACCATCGAGCCGAATTATGACCCGCGTTTCCTTCGTCGCTGAACAGACCTGGGCCGACTATCCCGCGACTCTGGCGGCCGGATGGTCAACGCCGGTTGTGGCTGCGGCAGCACTCGGAACCGCCGCGCTCGCGACCCTGACCTATGGGATGGTTGTCCCTCAAAGCCGGCTGTTGCTGCCGGTGCTCTCACGAGCCCTCGACGCGACCGCTCCGCGCGTTGGGCTCACATTCGATGACGGACCTTGGCCGGGATCGACCGAGGTGATTCTCGATGTGCTCAAGGAGCACAAGGTTTCGGCCGCGTTTTTTGTGATTGGAAGCAACGTCGAGAAGTGGCCAATGCTCGTGCAACGAATGCATGACGATGGGCACTTCGTCGGCAATCACTCCTTTGACCATCACCGTTTGGGAAGCCTTCGAGGACTTTCATACTGGCGAGACCAGATTCGCCGCACCGACGAGATGGTGCGCTCAATCGTCGGCCATCGTCCCGCACTTTTTCGCCCGCCGATGGGCATTAAGACTCCGCCGCTCGCAGCCGCCCTCCGAGAATCCGGACACAAAACGATTGCATGGTCGTGCCGCGGCTTCGATGGAGTCACGACTGCACCAGCGCAAATCGTTCGCAATATCGGAACGAAGATTCGCGCGGGCGAGATCGCTCTTCTTCACGACGGGCGGGACCCTCGGAGCCGGCGGGATGTCCGGGTTACCGCGGCAGCTCTTCCTGAAATCATTCGGCTCACGCGCGCCCGCAGGCTCGAATTCGCCCCTCTGACCTCGCTGCTTCCAATCACACCGTATCGGCAGCCCGACTAACCGGCCTGCGGCACCGACGACTCCAACTCGCCGAGAATCTCCGGATCGCGTCCCCGCCCGACCGCGCGCCCCAGTACGAGCGCCGCGCAGAACACAATCATTCCGACGACAAACCCAACGACCAGGCTCCCGAGCAGCCACGCCGGAAGTAAATAAGCCGCAATAGTCCATGGACCTTGATGCATTTCACTCTGCGAGGGGCTCGGCAGCGAGCCCGTCAGCAGCAGGTGCCCCACCGCGACTGAAACCACGCCTATCGCGACACCGAGCGGCGGGATAGAAACCTGCGAACCGGCAATAACAGCGGCGGGATGAAGGTGCAGCCGCCAAGCGACGTAGGCGGAAAGCGCCGTGTGCATCCCGAAAAACGGCGTGGTACCAATCCAGGCGCCGAATCCGAGCGCCGTCGCCACCTTCAGGCGACCGAGGCGGCTCTCCTGCAAATCACGCCAGCAGCGAACAGGATTGATCCACTCCAACACCAATCGCCAGCGCGAGCGGTTCGATCGCACTGCTGGCTTTTCCACGACGGGCCACTTGCGGTGCGGCCACGGAATTAGAGCTCTGGCGACCAGCCTCAGGTGCATCCCCGCCTGCCGCAACGAATCGCGCCAGGGCTGAAAGTGACTCACTCGATTCTCATCCGCAAAACACCGACACCGCACGGGCACATCGATGACGCGGCACCCGGCCCAAGCGGCCCGCGCGATGATTTCGGCTTCGAACGAATATCTGCTGCTTGAACACGGGATCGCATCAATCAGATCCAGCGGATAGATGCGTAGCCCGCACTGGCTATCCGATAGCCGAAGCCCGCTCTCGACATACAGCGCAAGGCTCGCGTATTCGCGTCCGATTCGACATCGTCGTGGACAATCGACCATGCGTTCGGGTCGCCGGCCGAGCACCAAAGCGCTCGGGTCTGCTCGAACCCGCTCGATCAGCAGCGGCACGTCTCCCGGTTCGAGTTGCCCGTCCGCATCGATCGTGGCCGCGTGGGTTGCCCCCAATTCTCGCGCGGCACGAAAGCCGGTCCGGAGTGCCGCGGCCTTTCCCGAGTTCTTCGCATGAATGCAGACTCGAACGCGCAAGTCCGGATTTTCGTCCGTCCACCGAGATAGTCTCGATTGCGTGTCGTCCGTCGAACCGTCATCAACCACGACGATGGGAATGTCCAGTTCCACAAGCCCATCGAGCACGCCGACCACGGTTGCGCCGTGGTTGTAGGTGGGAAGCACAACGACCACGCCGGGCGCGCGGGGGGCGCTCTCCCGCCGGCTTTGCGTTCCGTTCTCTGTTTCTTGTGCGTCCAATTTCATGAAAGGCTTTTGCTTGTCGGCCCAGACACACCGCACCGACACAGAGATCAGCGCTCGCTTTTCACATCGTTCGAGGCCATAGAACTCCGGGCAGCACGCCGGCATGATGGTATCGAATCGAGAATCAGGCGACAAGCATTTTCGCCTTCCGGCCTCGCTCCACCCGCGTGGTAACATCCTTCCGCGATGCAAGCGCCCTTCTACACCTGCGGCCTCTGGATGTGCCGCTTCATCCGAAACCGATGCCTGCGCGACGTCGTTCTCAATGCCGAGCGGGCTCAAGGAAATGGCCCAATCCTGCTTGCCGTCACCCACTTGGGACATGTCGAGCCAATGTTTATCAGTGCCCTGCTGGAACGTCACGTCCGGTGGATGGCCAGAACGGAGTTTTACCGCTATCGGATTGGCGCGTGGTGCCTCAACGCCTGCGGAGCGTTTCCGGTCGAACGCGCCGGCTTCGCCCTTCCGGCAATCCGTCGCGCGATCCACCTGCTTCGTGAAGGCGAAATCGTCGGGATGTTTCCCGAGGGCGGTGTGGCCAGAGGTGCCGATTCTGTCATGCACGGCGGCGCGATCAAACGGGGCGTCTGCACCATTTCGATACGCTCCCGCATTCCGATCGTTCCTGTCGTCGTACTCGGCACCGATGCGCTGACCAAAGTCGGGCCTTGGCTTCCTTTCAACCGAGGCAGAGTGTGGGCCGCGTTCGGCCACGCCGTGGCGCCTCCGGCAGTCATCGGAAACCGACGGGCGGACCGGATCGAACTCTCAGGCCGGCTCAGCGCTGAATTTGTTGCTCTCTTCGAGCAACTCGTGACCACGTGTGGTCTCCCCGGCCACGACGAGCGTGGAAACACGAATGGGTGATCTGTTCTACAACACAGTTTGCACCATCGTTCGACCCGTGCTCCGCGCAACTTCGCGCCCCCTCATCATCGATTTGCACCTCGTCCCGCGAACCGGGCCGGTGATTCTCGCGGCAACACATCAGAGCCCTTTCGATGTTCCGGTGCTGATGCGTCACTCGAAACGACCGCTCGACTTTGTCAGCGTTACAGAAGTCTTTCGCAATCCCCTCGTCGCCTGGTTCTATGGCAACATGAACGCATTCCCTCTCGATCGATGGCGGCCGGACGCGCCGACTGTGCGCACGATTCTCTCTCGGCTCAAAGCGGGACGCGCGGTTGCGATGTTCCCGGAAGGTGCGATCCGAAGCGGAGTGGATTCGGTTGTACACACTCGGCGTATTCGCAAGGGTATTGGGCGACTTGCCTTGCTCTCGCGAGCGCCGGTCGTTCCATGTGTCATCATCAACTCCGATGCGTATGCGCGAGTGGCAGGATGGCTGCCCTTTCGCCAGACTCGCTACGGCATCATCTACGGCAATCCTCTGGATCCTTCTGAAGATCCCGACAAACTTGAGGAGGCATTTTTGGGAGAGATCGTGCGGCTGCACGCCGTGCTCTCCGAACGACTCAACGCGGGCCGGGGCACCCAACAAACATAACTATCTCTCGCCGGCCAGCACGACGCTTTCGTTCGCCCGGCCCGGCGAATCGGCCGCGAAGAGCGGCCGAAAGACACCACTCATGTCGACAGGAGACTCCGCGATCAGGCGGAACTTGGGGCGGTGCGGAGCGAGCGCAATGTACTGCTGCAGCCAAACGCAGAAATCAAACGCGCGATGGCGCCAACGCAGCGACCACGGGGTCTGCGGAAACACCTGTCCCGCGAGAATGGAAATGATCGCCCCGGGCATCTGCAGCGGGCCGCCACCGTTCGCGAAAAGCTCCCGGAACGATTGGCGGTAGTAGCTGCGGATGAGCCGCCAGAAGGGTTTGGTGCTCTGCTCTACAAAACGGCAGTGAGCTCGTCTCGCATGCTCGGCTCGCACCTCGCCACGCAGCATCCCAGCCGCCAGATTCGCGGCATGATGCGCGCTCACCATCGCGAGCGTAACGCCCGTCGAAAAGATCGGATCCAGAAAGCAGGCAGCGTCCCCGATCATGAAGTAACCCTGTCCTGCATACGGGCGGCACCGGTAGCTGAAATCCGAGAGAACCTGATTGTCCGCACTGCCCGTCGCGTTGCGCATGCGGTGCCGCACCACGGGACAGCGGGAGACAGCCCACTTCAGCAACTGCGACGGCGGAATATCGAGCGTGCGCACAAATGATGGCCGAGTCACGAATCCCACGCTTGTCTTTGTTTCGCTCAGGCCGATGACCCAGAACCATCCTTCATCACACATGAAGATCGCCGGGTGGCCGCTCTCCACGCCCGGCGGTCGCTCCACATTTTCGAAGTGCTGGAAATAGGCCACTTTCTGCAATTCCGGCTCGCTGAAGTTTTTTCGTAAATTGAGCGCACGCCCTACCAAAGTCCCGTGTCCGGAAGCGTCGAGAAGCAATCGTGCTCGCACTGTTCCTTCACTAGTCTCGACTTCTACATCGTTTTTCGCGAGTTTCCGAATGGCCCTGACCGGCATGCCCTCGCGAACGTCGGCTCCAGATTTCCGAGCTTGGTCCAGCAGCATCTTGTCAAGATGCGCTCGCTCAATATTGAAAACCGGAACACCCGGAATCAATCCGTCCGCGAACGAGAATTTTCGGGTGCTGTGGTCGTTTCCGAACCCAAACTCCGCCCCGAACTTGGGAACTTGTGGCAGCTTCGCGAGCTCATGTTCGAGCTTGAGCTCTTTGATCAGCAGCGATGTGCGGGGCAGAATCGATTCGCCGATGTGAAATCGCGGGTGCCGATCCTTTTCGAGCAGACAGACTTCAAACCCGGCCCGCGCAAGCACCAGCGCAGCCGTCGAGCCAGCAGGACCTCCTCCGGCGATCACAACGTCAAAGTCTTCTGTCATCGATGCTCCCTCTGTCCGCAAAGCAAAAATCTCTGGCCGCCCAACGCACGGATTCGGCCGCATGCCCGCCGGCGATCGCTCCAGTCACGACGGCCCAAGGCACACCGCAAAGCTGTCACTCGGGTGAAGGTGCAATGGTCGCTTCGATTTCAACCATCAGGTCGGACCGGCACAACTCGGCACAGACGCATTCCACGCTCGCATTGGGAAACCGACGCTGCGTCTTCTCGCCCAACCAGTTCAATTCCGAAGCGACAGGAGAGAAAACGCGGGCTGTCTCTACGTTGTCGAAGTGATAGCGATCGGTGCCTGGCACGCTCTCGGCGAGTCCCGCAAGGTTCTCCATGGTTTCTTCGAACTGCCGCGCCAGAGAACCCTGGTGCGCCGTATTCTCGCCCAGAATGCTCGCAGTACCAGCGACTAACAGACGCGTCCCGAAAGGCAGTTGAGCCACCGTCGCCCTCGCGAAACACGGTGGACGCGGACCAAATTTCCGCGAATAACCGAACGCCGGAATCTGCCGGGGATTTTCGACCGGTATGCCAGGTGCAACAGAGCCCAGGGCGTGCACCTGAAAATGATCGCCTCTGTGCCCCACTGCGGACGCCGCAGGAAGCGCTTTGGCAAACATTTCAGGTCCGCCAAACCACTCGCAAAACGCGTCGTACCTGCCCGCATTGAAAACCTGATAACGATCCATCGAATCCGTCATGCTGACATGAATTCCGGGAACCACAACCCACATGCGAACCGGAAACGGTGTCTGCGATTTTCGCAAGGCGTCGAGAATGACCAGAAACATGTCGGTCACGGCGAGCTGAAACAAATCGGGCGCCAAGCGACTCGCGTTCGGCAATTGTCCGCTGACGAGATTGGCACCTTCGGCGAGGGCCAGCTCGATTTGACACATTTGCGAAGACCGCTTGAGCTTCAACCGCCGATCTTCGTGTGACTCACCCACAATCGCTCGAACCCATGGAGGAGGCGCCAGCGCTGTTTCCGTCATCATGGAACCGAATCCCTCGTCCAACTTGAGGCTCCACTGCGTACCGAATCAAACATTCCGGCGCGCTCATCTCCACGCACCCGGACGCGTCAGCATACCACGATGCGATCGGGCAGGCAATGGAATGACGACGCCCAACCAAGGAATTGGCCCAGGCGGCCACCGCGTGATCGCACCATGCTGTTTTCATTCGGACAGTAAATTACGGTGCTTTTCGCCCGTCGACGGATGTGCACCTGGGCGTTCGAGGGGCTTGATTTCCCTTCCCGCGTCCAGCGATTCCGGCCGTCGATAGAACCAATCGAACATCGGAGACGCCATCAAAGTCGTGACAATGGTCATGATTATCCCGATCGAGAAGAGCGTCGGCGTGATGATCCCGCGCTCAAGTCCGATGTTCAGGATGATCAACTCCATCATCCCCCTTGCGTTCATCATCGAGCCGATTGCGAGGCTCTGGCGGGTACCCTCCCCACTCATTTTCGCCGCCGCGGCACAGGCGAGCAACTTTCCCGCGCACGCCGTCGCCACTGTGATCGCCGCAAATCCCCACATCGCGAACGAATCCACCAGCGCAATCCGGGTATTGAGGCCGCTCACCACGAAGAACATCGGCACCAGCAGGACTGACGTCACTGGCATCAGCATGCCGCGAATCGCTTCCGCGAACCATCCCCGAGGCATGACCAGTCCCAGCACGAACGCGCCGAAGACCGCGTAGATGCCGATCGTGTCCGTAAACCACGAGCACATCGCGAGAACGACAAGTACCACGAGGAGTTTTCCGGCCGGGGCGGGCCACGCGCCGGTATTCCGTTCCGCCTCGCTGCCGGCGAGCCACCTCATTGCCGGACGCAGCACAAGCATCGCGATCGCGACATACACCAAACCACCGCCGATTGCGAACGCAACCGGGCCCGGACTCCCACTGACCATGCTCAAGACGACAGCAAGCGCGCACCATGCCACCGCATCATCAACAGCGCCAGCGGTCAAAAGTAAAGTTCCGATGTACGTATTCGTCAGCCCTCGCTCGGAGATAATTGAAGCCATGACCGGAAACGCGGTGATGCTCGTTGCAGCACCCAGGAAAGCCATCGCCTGAAGCTGACTAATGCCGTCTCCGAAGAATCCCGTTTTGCCGTGAAGAAACGCTGCGAGCAGCATTCCCAATGCGAACGGCACCACTATTCCCGCCGTTGAGATCAAGGCCGCGGCTTTGATTTTTGTTCGGAGCAGATCGATCCTGAACTCAAGCCCCATCAGAAACATGTAAATCGAAAGGCCGAGCTGGCCCATTACATAAATCACCGCCCGCGATGGCTGGGGAAAAAGCCACTCCTGCACGTCAGGAAGGAAAAGCCCCAACAAGGACGGGCCGAGGATGATCCCCGCGAAGATCTGCCCGACCACCTCTGGTTGTCCCAGTTTCTTCGCGACGAGGCCCAGCAGCCGACAGGAAGCAAGGACAACCCCGATCTGCAAAAAGAACATCTTGGCAATGTCAAAGTTGGTCATGCGGAACCGATGTGTTTCAAGGCCGGCAGACCACGACGGTCCGCAGAGCATCCAAGGCTACCGAAGATCCGTCTCGACGTCGGCATTCATTCTTGAAACCGTGTCTGATTCGTGCCAGCTATTCCTATTCTGATGCTGTTAGAATGGCACTCGAGGGGGTGCGGTTTCGGCACGAGCCCGTGGTGAGTGCGTCCTATCGGAACAAAGGGTCCACAATGGCCACGACAAGCGGCTCGGCGGACTCGATCGTGGAGAACTCGGACGCCAATCGGCCTCACCCGCTTCTCCCCCGATACTACAAAACGGACGAAGACAAACGCCGGTATTTGACAGCGATCTTTGATGCGACTGTTGCCGACTACGACAAGCTCGAAAGCTGGCTTTCTCTTGGGAGCGGCCGGAAGTACCGCCGCGACGCACTTCTCCGTGCCGGAATCCAGCCCGGAATGCACATCGCCGATGTTGCCGTGGGAACGGGTCTGGTGGCCGCTGAAGCGCTCTCAATCATCGGCGAACACGGATCACTGGTTGGGATCGATCCGAGCACCGAGATGCTCCGATCCGCTCGCGAGCGACTTGGAATCCGCACGATCGTCGCGACCGCCGAGTCGCTCCCGCTCGAGTCAGAATCTATGGACGCAATCTCGATGGGTTACGCATTGCGCCATGTCGAAAGTCTGGACTTGGCTTTTCAGCAATTTCACCGCGTTCTGAAGCGCGGCGGCCGCGTGTGCATCCTGGAAATTACCCGTCCCCGCACATCTGTGGGACGCTGGATACTCAAGGCCTACCTTGGCACGTTGACGAACATCCTGGGGAAGGTGATCAAGCTCAGCCCTCGCACGCCAGAGCTCTGGGCGTACTACGGCGAAACCATCGACAAATGCGTCCCGCCCGAACAAGTCCTCAAGGCTCTGGGCGATGCGGGATTCGTGCATGCTGAACGCCAGACTTCTTGCGGAATCCTTTCGGAATACACGGCGCTCAAGCCTTGAGCAACGCTCAACTTGCCTTGGATCATTTGATCGCCTGCGAAGAACGCTCGTCGCACATCCGGCGGTAGAGCGCTTCGTATCGCGGGACGATCACTTCTGCTGAAAACTCCGCATGAGCCGTGGCCCGAGCCGCCTGCCCAAGCGCTGCCCGGCGGTTTGGATCGCGTTTGAGACCTTCGATCGCACCGGCGAACGCTTCGACATCACCAAAGGGGACAAGCACCCCAGTCTGGCCGTCGCGGACAACTTCGGGAATGCCGCCGACGCACGTACTGATGCTTGGGCACGCAAACCACATCGCTTCGAGGATGCTGAGACAGAAGCTCTCGGATTCGGACGTTATGAGCGAGAGATCCGCGGCCTGCATGAAGTCTTCGATCTCGACAACACGCTCGCGGATGATGAGCATTGATTCGAGACCGAGATTGCGTGCCAACGCCCGATAAGGCTCGAAAGTGTCGCCGGCAAGGATGAGCAATTTGAAGGACTCGCGCGGCCGAAGACGAGCGACGGCTTCGAGAAGCAAGTCGATTCGCTTGCCGGGGCGAAGATTCGAGCTGTGGACGAGGAGTAGTTCATCGGCCCCAACACCGAGTCCGGCGCGGACCTGTTCGCGCGTTCGTAGGGGCTTGCGCGGCACGATGAAATTCGGAATGACTTCGATGCTGCGCCCGACATCGAGCAGCCGCGTTGTTTCTCGAGCGAGATACTTTGAGACGGCGGTGATCGCATCAGAGGTTGCGAGCGCGTGACGAATCGCCGGTGCGTAGCCGGGGTCCTTTCCGAGAAGTGTCGTGTCGGTACCGTGCAGCGTGGTCACGACTTTGGGACGTCGGATTTCGGGCAACATGGAACGCGCCAGGATCGCGGCGGTGGCGTGCGGAACGGCGTAATGGACGTGGAGGATATCGAGATCGTGGTGCGATGCGACGTCGGCCATCTTCACCGAAAGCGGGAGCGTGTAGTCGGGATACTTGAACAGGCCGTAGTCGTTGATCTCAACCGGGTGGAAATAGATCCGCGGCGTGGGAAGCTTGAGGCGGAAGGGCTGTTCGTAGCTGATGAAGTGAACTTCGTGACCTCGCAAGGCAAGTTGTTCGCCGAGCGTGGTGGCAAGGATGCCGCTGCCCCCGACCGACGGATAGCAGGTGATACCGATGCGGCACGGACGCGAAGCCTCGAAAGAGGATGGAGCGGGATTCGCCATGTCAGAACGCTCTCGCTCCACGGGAAATCGGAGCGAGCGAATCGACGACGATCGCATCGTTTGCGTAGAGCGGTATGGCGTGTCCGATTCCGGCGCTGAGGCCGAGCATGCGGGCGCGGGTGAGCTGGAGCTCGACGTAGTTGAGGTGAGACGTTTGCGTGCCGTGGGCGTTCATGGCGCGCGTCCAGGTGTCCAAGATCTCCGGAGCGGAGACGTCGACAAGGATGCGAACGGTGCCAATCGACTCCGCGCCGGGGGACAGGGCGTAGAAAAAGAGCTGGCTGATCGCATGAGGCGGGAGGTCCTTGAGTTCCTGCACGCCTCCGTAGCGGGCAAGACGTGCGGCTTGACGGACAAGCTCGCCAAGCGCGGCATGATCCGGATGCTGATCGGCAACAACGCTTGGGGCAAGAACGATCTCGGGTCTGACGGCTCGAAGGACGCGAGCAATCTGAATTGCATGTTCGACCCGGCGCTCAAGATGCGCATCGCCATCAAAGGTCAGGAACTGGAGCGTGGCCCCGAGGATTTTCGCGCCGGCTTCGGCTTCAGCGGTCCGCTGAGCGGGTGTGCCGCGGGTGCCGGATTCGCCCTTGGAGCACACAACGATGTGAACCGCACGCCCCGCACGCGATTCGAGCGCGAGCACTCCCCCGCAGGCGAACTCGACGTCGTCGGGGTGCGCACCGAACGCGACAAGCGGCGCCAGAGCTGGAACACGTTCAGATTGTGGGTTCTGCGAAGGCTTCATCGGACCTTTCGATCGACTCGCGGTTGACGAACGTGATCTCTGGTGCATCCTCTTTGCGGAGGTATCCCTGTTCGCCCGCCCCGCAAACGTAGTGCGTGCAGCGGAGAACAGAGTTCATCCAGCGAAGACGACTATCGCGCGTGGGACTGATTTGATCTTTGGTGATCGTTGCGGGCGCCGGAAGATTCAGGAATGAATCGCCCCCTTGATGCAGTTGAAGCGAGCCCCCGCCACCCGCAACCCCCGCACCCTCGTGCCCGGCGGGCACAAATCGGGCGCGGGCAATTTCACCCTCATACGGAACATCAACGAAATACTCCGCGATGTCGCACGCCGCACGGCGGAACTCCGGATCACTCGAGCGGGCGACACGGATTCCATCGAGCATGCCCATCCGCCGATACATCTCCAGGCAATAGTCCGCAATCGTGGTCTGGGGCAAGGTCTGAAACTGTTCGATCCAGATCCTGGCGTCAAACGACGGAAGCTGGCGCAGAGTCTTCGCGTGCCAATCCCGCATCACACGCTTGAGATACAGCGGCGAGTACTTGCGTTGAACCTTGTTCTCGAACGTAAAGTTCAAGGTCGTCGGCTCGCCCGATTTGTGATGGCGCAGAGTGGTCTGCGTTTCGCGCGGATCGTGATCGCTGTCGTGATAGAAGAAGACAATCTCGCCGCCGATTTCGGCCTGAAGTTTCCGAGCGGAGCGAACCTTCGCCACGAGAAACCGACGCGGAAAAAAACCGCAAGGTTGCTGGCCGAAGCAGATGACCGGGGAAGTGCTCATGCAGTGGACAGGTCTGTCGGTTCTTGCGAACGGGGAAGCACGGCCTGGATCACAATGGCGAAAAGAATGCAGGCGCCCGGCCCGATGAAGTTGTACCAGAGATAGCCGATATCGAGAGTGAAGTAGAGGGCGATCACCAGTACTTGAGCGGCGATCGCGGCCCAGAAGATCGCCGTGCCGCGGATCCACTTCAGAAAAAATGCCACAAGAAAGAGAGCCAGCACCGGGCCGTAAAAAATCGACCCGACAATGTTCAGGGCTTGGATCAGATTTTCAGCAAGCCGCGCAAAGAGCGCGAAACTGATGGCGATGATCCCCCACACAATTGTGAACAGCCGCGACGCCGCGACGTAGTGCGCATCGGTCGCGTCACGTGAAACCAGATGCCGGTACAGGTCAATCGTGGTGGTCGACGCCAGCGCATTCAATTCCGCTGCCTTCGACGACAACGTCGCAGCAAAGAACGCCGCAACCAGCAACCCAATCAGCCCGTGCGGCAGATAGTTCAAAATAAACGTAATGAAAACGTAATCCGCATCGCTCGCGGGCTTCTTGCCCTTCAAGCCCCCTCCCACCATCAGCTTCGCCTGCTGACGGATTTCGTCGCTCTCCTTCTGGAGCGACTGCGCCTTCTTTCGAGCCTCGTCGGCTTCGGAATCGCGGCCCTCCCGAGCCGCCTCGATCCACCGGTCAATCTCGGCGCGCTTCAGAGCGTGGACTTCCGCAAACTTGGACTCGACTTCCCGGAAAGCTTCCGGCGCACCCTGCGAGGCATGCTCCGCCCAGGCAGACTGATTGAAATACACCGGCGGCTTTTCAAACTGATAAAAGACAAACATCATCGCACCCAGCAGCAGAATGCCGAACTGCATCGGGATCTTGAAGACTCCGTTGAACATCAGTCCCAGCCGACTCTCACGCACCGTTCCTGACGAGAGATACCGCTGCACCTGCGATTGATCCGTTCCGAAATACGAAAGGGCGAGAAAGAGCCCGCCGATGGTGCCCGACCAGAACGTGTAGCGTGTTTGCAGACTCGGCGAAAAATCCACGGCATCGAGCTTGTTCATTCCCCCGGCGATCGTCATCGCGTTCAAGAAGCCAAAACCGTCGGGCAATTTCCAGATAAGCACCGCAAATGCCGCGATCATCCCGGCGAAGATGACCGCCATCTGGTATTTCTGAGTCAGGCTAACCGCGTCGCTGCCGCCGGCAACGGTGTAGATGATCACAACGATTCCGCTCGCGACGATCGTGCCATCGAGCGACCAGCCGAAAACCGTCGAAAGCACGATGGCCGGCGCGTAGATCGTGATCCCTGCGCCCAATCCTCGCTGAAGCAGAAAAAGCCCGGCGCCCAGAAGCCGCGTCTTTGTGTCGAATCGTTTCCCGAGAAACTCATACGCCGTGTAGACATTCAGCTTGCGGAAGAGCGGCAGAAAGATCGCCGCGATGATGATGAGCGCGAACGGCGCACCGAAGTAGTTCTGCACGAATCCCAAACCGCTCTCAAATCCTTGACCAGGGACCGAGAGAAACGTGATCGCGCTCGCCTGCGTCGCCATCACGGAGAGGCCGATGACCAGCCACGAGGAATTTCCGCTGCCCTTCAAGTAGGTATTGAGACTTCGGTTCCCTCGAGTCCGCCAAATCCCGTAGGCCGCGATACTCAGGATCGAGCCCAGCAGCACTGCGTAATCAAGGATGTTCACGCGAACACCCTTGGAAGGAGCGCGAGGATAACAACCCAGATCGCGAAGCTCGCAACAACGACCAGGTACACCGCGGGCCACGAACGAAACACGGGCAACCCGGTCGACCGCTCATCCGCAGTTGCCCGCTCGTTGTCTTGAGGTGTAGCTGGGCGCGCCGGTTCGTTCATTTGCTCGGCGCCACAAGATTTGCAAAGAGCCGGTACGCCCCCGCCACGCCCCCGGGCAATTGACGAAACCACGAAAGACCCGTGTACACGAATCGTCCTTTGCCGTACGGCGCGACAAGAAGAGCGCCCTTCATTGGCTGCTCACCGGGATCCGCGCAGGCGATCAGCGGCACAAACCGCTCGTCCCATTGATTTGGAAAATAGATCCCCCGCTCCTGTACCCATCCATCAAAGTCCGCTGCCGTAATCTTGTTCGGCACATTCATCACCGGATGATCAGGGGCAAGGAATGTAATTGCCGCCGTTTCATCCGTCACGCGATCCGAAGAGATCTTCAACTCGTACGGCGCCACGCCGCTTGCAGAGATTCCGTCGGGACGGTTGTATTGCACCACAACGGTGCCCCCGGCCTCGGCGAACGCAAAGAGTGTCAGCAACCCCGTCGCAAGATCCTTCCTCACGTTGAACGCGCGAACACCCACCACGACTGCGTCGAGACCTTGAAGCTTCGCCGGTGTCAGGTCGTCGCTCGAAAGCTTGGTGATCTCAAACCCCATCTGCTCGAGGCACTCCGCAACGCTGTCGCCCGCGCCGGGGATATATCCGATGCGATGGCCACTGGTCTTCAGGTCTACCGAGACAGCCCGCATCCGGGCCCGTGGCTGAAGCACCTGCCGCGGAATGTGGTCGTATCGGATGTCGATTCGCCGCGCGTCGTATGTCCGTTCCCCGACTCGCGCTTTCACACCAAATTCAACGGAAGTCACTTTGGTCGGCGCTGTGACCTTGAAGGTCAGCGTCGCGCGATCGCCTGCTGCTTTCAGCATGAAGGGCTGCGAAGCCGGCAAAACGCTCCAACCCGCCGGTACTTCGAGCGACAATGTCCCCTCGACTTTGGGGCGCGAAGCGATGGCACGCACCTCGACTGTTCGCTCCGCACCCGGCTCAAACAGACGAACTTCAGAAGAGAACTCAACCCAAACGGGCGGAATCACCGCGAGCTGCTCGGCATCCTTCATGCCGCTCTGTTCTGAACTCGCTCGCACAGGCTCGTCGCGGATAACGATCGACTGCCCGCCGATGTCAAACATATATTCGACGGGAAACGTCGGCGAATTCGCCGCGCTGCCGATCAGCGTCGAATCGGAAACGTGTGCAATTCCCGCGGCAGCGGACTCGCGAAGCCAATACGGTTGAGTCAGCAGTGTCGACGCCGGAAGCACTTCGTCGAAAGTTTTCGTCACGAATTGATCGCGCGAAAGCTCCATGCCTGTCTTGACGTCTTTGTTCGTTTCGGGAAATCGCACGCGGATCCAGCGCACAGGCACTGTGCCACGTGCGCGCGCACCAAGTTCAAGCCGCATGGTTTCGCCCGGACACACTTCGGCGTTTGCGATTCGCGTGCGGACATCCACCTCAGCGCATGCCGCGATGATTCGATCGAGCAGCTCCCGCTTCTCTTGGACGATCGAATTGCTCGGAATCGCAGCGATGCTCGTCCGAATCTTGAGCAGCGCCGGAATACTCGCACTCGGATCTCCGGAATTGAACTTCTCGACGACTTCCCCGATTGCCTTCGCGATGTCCGCAGCGCCGGGAAATCGTGCCCACGTTGTATCCACGCCATCGAAGATGTCCGTCGTCGCCGGCTCGCCCCCAAGCGGCTGGAACGATTCCATCCGAGGGCCCGGATTGCGTCCGCCCGCAAAGTTCGCAAAACCCTGCGAGACGTGCATCGCACGACTCTTGCCGGCGAGCGCATCAAACGATTGACCCGAGACCTCATCGGTGCCGCTGATGTCAAAACCGATCGTGCCCGGCTTGGCGTTGTCCGCCGCTCCACCACCCCCCCCAGCCCCTCCTCCGACCCGCCCGTTCTGCACAATGCGCTTGGGCTGCCAAGGCTGAAGGTCTTTCAACTGCTCGGGAAAAGCATTCGAATCGCCCGCAAGCTTGAATGCTTCAACTGCGAGTATCGCCGACGCAGTGTGATGTCCGTGCGTTCGGCTCGCCTCCGGCGAGAAACGCGTGACGATGACATCCGGGCGAAATTCCCGGATCACACGCACAATGTCGCTCACTACCGCCTCTCGATCCCAGATCCTCATCGTCTCCTGCGGATCCTTCGAAAAGCCGAAGTCGATCGCCCGGGTGAAGAACTGGCGCCCCCCGTCCACTCTCCGCGCCGCAAGCAGTTCTTGAGTTCGGATCACACCAAGTTCGTCTCCGAACTCCGGCCCGATCACATTCTGCCCGCCATCACCCCGGGTCAGCGACAGATACCCGGTACGAGCATGGCGCCCGCGGGAGAAGTAGGTGATGAACTGGGTGTTCTCGTCATCCGGATGTGCCGCGACATAGAGAACCGTTCCGCATTGCTGGAGCGCAAGCAGGTCCTGCCTGATCGCCGCGCCGCGCGACGCCACCAATTGGGTGTCCGTCGGCGGCGCGGCGACCGGATCACTCTGCTGCGCTCCGGCAACCGACAAAAACAGGAAGCCCAGTAGCATCGACACCGGCAGTTGAAGGGAGAGCAGAGAGTTCATGGCGAGTTTGACGCGCACTCAGCCTCTCGGGCCATGCACGCCACGGAATACAAATCAATGGCGCGAGAGATGTTCCACTCTCGCGGTTCTTCTACTTCACTTACTTCTTCAGGGAGTAGGGAACCGAAAATTCCTGATTCTCCCAGGCGATCGTCAGCACGCCGCCGCCAGCCGGGTCCTTCGCTACACCCATCGTGAACTGATCGACCGAAGCCGCGGGAGCTGCCTTCTTCACGTCGATGCGGGCAAGATCCTGCTTTTCGTCGTACTGGCTGCCCCACTGCCCGAGCTGCTTGTTGATGATGAGCTTCGATGTTCCGTTCTCGACGGGCAGGAAATAGAGCGAGTACGCGCCGGCAGGAACCGTCGTTCCGCCGATAGTGATCGGCTGCTGCGTCAGAAGCAATGTCGCTTCGTTCGCACCAAGACGCCAAACCTCACCAAACGGAACGAGCCCGCCCCAGATCTTGCGAGCAGCGCCGGTCTTCGGGTCTTTGGTGAACGGGCGGCTATACACCAGCGTGACGCGGTTGTCGTCAATGACCGTGCTCGTGATCGCGCTTGGGCTCGCGCGAGTCGGAGCGGTCTTTGGAGCAGCCGCCGGAGCCGCGGGAGTTGAGGCTGCAGGCTGGGCCAGCAGAGGAACTGCCGCGGCAACCGACAACGCGAGGGCAGAAACGACGAACTTCAAGTGCTTCATGGGTATCTCCTTCTGAAGTGAGTGAGTCAACGCGGCCGGATCAACAAGGTACCTGCCATAAACAAAGTAGTGGTCAGCTTGCTCGAACAAAGTTGCGAACGAAATTCCACTGCGTCGTGCAAAAACGACATCAAGCCGCCGGATGCGGTGAGACGGCAGCAATTCCTTATCTGTTCATGACTTGGAACGCTTTTCCTCCTTGGCAGCCTATTCGCCGGCTTCTAATCAGATGCGGTCAACCAGCAGAACGTTCCCGAAACAGTCGCGTTTCGTGAGCCGAAAGCGACGCCCGACGCCTTCGCGTACCGGCCAGGCGCGGAAATAGTTCACAGGAATTGAGAGAAGCACCCGAAAGTGCGTCAGCCCGCAACGGGCTGCTTTTCCAGGGAGTGATCGCACAGCGTCGAGAGCAAGTTGCGCAGATCAGCAACCTGCGTCTGGGAAAGCGCGCCCATACCCGGCATTTCTCGAAAGAGATCCATGCCGATGGTCTCGCGCAGCTTCTTGCCGGCTGGCGTTGCGTGCAGGATCTTCACGCGGCGATCGCTCGGATCCTCGGACCGTGTTAGGAAACCACGATCCTGCAAGCGATCGACGACGCCGGTGATGTTGGACGGGTCGCACCCGAGATTGTCGGCGACGCAGCGCATGGGCTCGGCGTCGCCCAGAAACATCAAAACCTTGGCCTGCATTGCAGTTAGATCGTGTGCGACCGCCACGGACTCAAAGTGAGCACGAAGCCGCTCGACGTAGGAGAACAGCAATTCGACCACTTCCGCGCGTGCCGCGGCGATCGGGTCCTTCGGCTTTGGGATTCTGCAAACACCCATCGAAAACATCATACCCGAAACACTTGACAACTTCAACTGTTGAGGACTATCGTTTTCCGGCTGTTTCTCCGGCCCGCTGTCACAACGGGCGCCTCGGCCGGAAATTGCTGGATGATTCTGCTGGGCGGCACCGGCTTCCGCTCGGATCCAAGACCTGCCGGGTGCAAAGGGCTGGCGGATGAAGATGAAACCTTTTGTCGCGGGCATCGGGCTGCTGGTCGTTCTTCTTCTCGTCGCGGGCGGGCTTGGCGGCTGGAAGTATCGCCAGATCCACTCCGCGGCCGGTCAGGGCGGGATGATCCCGCCAGAGTTCGTGGAGATAGTCGAAGCCCAGACCATTCCCTGGCAGCCCCGCGCCCGTCTCGTCGGCACCGTTATCGCCGTTCGATCGGTCAATCTCTCGAATGAGATCGTCGGTGTGGTGAAGGAAGTCGGCTTTGACTCGGGTGCGATCGTGGAGCCGGGGCAGGTGCTCATCAAGATGGACACGTCGACCGAGGAAGCGGACCTCGCCGCTGCCGAGGCGACGAAACAGTTGGCGATTTCGGGGATCGAGATGTCGGATGCCGAAATCACGATGTCGAAGACTTCCGCGGATCTGGCACGCACAACGCTGAAGCGATACAAGAGCGCAGCGACAGCGAGTTCGGTTTCTGCGACAGATGTAGATAAGGCAACGAGCGAAGTTGAGCGTGCCGAGGCGGCGCAAAAGCGTGCGGAATCGTCGTTCGCGCGCTCGAAGGCCGAGCGCGATCAGGCGGAAGCCCGCGTGCAGCAGATCAAGACGATCATCGCGAAGAAAACGCTGAAGGCGCCGTTCCGCGGCCGTGCAGGAATGCGGACGGTGCATCCGGGTCAGTATCTGGGAGAGGGCACGAAGATTGTTGATCTGACCGAATTGACGGACGAGATTTACCTCGATTTCGCAGTGCCGCAGGAATACGCGCAGCGGGTTTCTGCGGGCACGGTGGTGGATGCCCAGTCAAAGTTGCTGGGTACGGATCACGCGAAGATCACCGTGGTATCGATCGATGCAACAGTGAATCCTGTCACCCGCAATGTGCGGGTTCGCTCGAGCGTGCCGAATCCGGATTACAAGCTCAAGCCGGGCATGTTCATCGATGTGGAAGTTCCCGTCGCGCCGCCACAGGATTATGTGGCGATCCCGAGCACCGCGCTCCGTCGCGCAGCATTCGGCGATCACGTCTTTGTGCTGACTCCGATGGACATGAGCAAGATGCCGCCGCCTCCACCGGGCGCACCGCCGATGCAGGGCCCGCCGCCGATGACGTCTCATCAGCGAATGGTGCATGTTGGCGCAAACCTGGGCGATCGAGTGATCATCACCAGCGGGCTGAATGCCGGCGAGAAGATTGCAAAGGACGGTTCGTTCAAGCTTCGCGAGGGCGCGATGGTGATGCAGTCGCCGCCCCGTCCGGAAAAGGGTGCGCCAGCTGCACCGGGCGTGAAGCCAGAAGCAGCGCCGGTAACTACAACCAATGCCGAGGAATCTCCGAAAGCGGAAGCCAGCGCCAAGCGCTGAGCGAATTCGGCTCACGGGTTTGACTGACTGCATGAACTCACTGCATCGTCCTGATCGCCTGAATCGCGGCAACGCGTCCCAGAGACAACCATGAAATCGATCACCGACATCTTTATCAAGAAGCCCGTGCTGGCAATGGTGATCAACCTGATCATCCTCGCGCTCGGTTGGAAGGCGATCTTTAACCTGCCGGTACGCCAGTATCCGCGGCTGGAATCAAGCGCGATCATCATCAACACGGCCTACATCGGCGCCAGCGCTGAAACGGTGCGCGGCTTCGTCACGACGCCCATCGAGAAGGCCGTTTCCGCGATCGATGGCATCGACTACATCGAATCGTCGAGCACGGCCGGCATCAGCACGGTGACCGTGCGTCTCCGCCTGAATCACTCGAGCAATGCTGCGCTCGCAGAGATCTCGGCTCGCCTGAACCAGGTGCGAAGCGAGTTGCCGGCAGCGGTTGAGTCTCCGGTCATCGATATCCAGCGGACCGACAAGCCGTATGCGACGTTTTACATCAGCATGACGACAAAGAACATGTCGTTGTCGCAGTTGAACGATTACATGGCCCGTGAGCTGCAGCCCGAGCTCCAGTCGCTGCCGGGCGTACAACGCGTCGGGCTCGAAGGACCGCTGCCTCTGGCGATGCGCATCTGGCTCGACGCCGACAAGCTTGATGCTCTCGACGTTACCCCGAGCGAAGTGCAGGATGCTCTCGTCCGTAACAACTTCCTCGCGACGGTCGGCAAGTCCAAGGGTAAAGAAGTTCAGGTCGATCTCATGACCGATACCGACCTGCGGACTGCGGATGAATTCAAGCAGTTGATCGTGCGCGAACGCGACGGCACCATCGTTCGGCTCTCCGACATCGCGCGCGTGGAACTCGGCAGCGAAGAAGCAACCGGCCGCGCCGGCTTCAATCTCGAGCCCGCAATCTGGTTCAGTGTCTGGCCACTGCCGAGCGCGAACGAGCTGGACGTCGCCCGCGTTCTCAAAGCCAAACTCGCCGAATTGCAGCCCAAAATCGCCCCGGGCGTGACGATGACACTCGCGTACGACGGCACGTACTACATGGAAAACGCGATCAAGGAGATCATCCACACCCTGATCGAAACGATCATCATCGTGGGCATCGTGGTCTTCCTGTTCATGGGCTCGCTCCGCACGGTGCTTGTTCCGATGGTGGCGATGCCCATCTCGCTTGTCGGCGCGTGCCTCGCCATGCTGGCGATGGGCTTCTCCCTCAATCTGCTGACGATTCTCGCGATCGTTCTGGCCGTCGGCCTCGTCGTGGACGACGCCATTGTGGTCGTCGAGAACGTTGAGCGGCACATGCGCGAGGGTAAAACGCCGATCGAGGCGGCGAAGCTCGGTGCACGTGAGCTCTTTGGCCCGATTGTCGCCATGACGATCACGCTCGCCACCGTCTACGCGCCAATCGGTTTCCAGGGCGGCCTCACCGGCATGCTCTTCCGAGAGTTCGCGTTCACACTCGCGGCAGCTGTGGTCATCTCCGGCATCGTCGCCGTCACGCTCTCGCCAATCATGAGCGCGTGGATGATCCCGACCGGCGGCAAGGAAGGCCGCTTCCAGAAGTTCGTGAATCATCAGTTCGATGCGCTGCGTCGCGGCTATGAGAGGTTGTTGACGTTTGTGCTGGACATGCGCTGGGCAGTGGTCGCTGCTGCAGTCTTGATCACCGCCGCGGGCTATCCGCTTTACATGATGTCCCGCTCCGAGCTCGCTCCGACGGAAGATGAAGGCATCGTCTTCACGGTCTTGCAGTCTGCCCCCGACGCGTCGCTCGATTACTCGCTCAAGTACTTCGATCAGGTTGGCGAAGCTTTCATGGGCCTCAAGAACCGCGAGTTCCTCTTCCAAGTCATGCAGTCGCCCACGTTCGGCTTCGGCGGCATCAAGGCCGTTGACTGGGACAAACGCGAGCAATCGACCGCCGAGATGCGGAACGAAGTTTTCCCGAAGCTGATGGCGATCAGCGGCGTGCGAGCATTCCCCGCTCTTCCCCCACCGCTGCCCGGCGCCGGCCAGTTCGATGTCGAGATGATGGTGACCAGCACCGACGAGGCCGAAGACATGGCACCCATCGCCGGCAAATTGATCGGCGCCGCATTCGGCAGCGGCAAGTTCCTCTACGCAGATAGCGATCTCAAGGTCGATCTCCCTCAGACCCGAATCGTGATCGATCGCGAGAAGGTCGCAGACATGGGCTTGGACCTCGCCACTGTCGGCCGCAATCTTGCCGTGCTCCTTTCCGGCGGATATACCAACCGCTTCAATCACCAGGGTCGTAGTTACAAAGTCATTCCGCAGGTTGAAGATTCGGCCCGTGCGACACCCGAGGCGATTCTGGATCTCAAGGTTCGCGCCGCCGACGGCGGGCTTGTGTCAGTCTCATCGTTCGTGAAATTGGAAACGACCGCCGCACCCCGCACGCTTACCCGCTTCCAGCAGCGCAACAGCTTCAAGGTCTACGGAGGCGTCGCCAACGGCGTCACCAAGGAAGAAGCGCTGCACGCACTTGAACTCGCGGCGAAGGGAACGGGAACGCCCGACAACCCCGGTGTCCTCCCGGCCGGCTACTCAATCGACTATTCAGGCGAAAGCCGTCAGATCCGAACCGAAGGCACCTCCCTCGCTTCCACGCTCGGGCTGGCGATCGGCCTCATCTACCTCGTTCTTGCCGCACAGTTCGGCAGCTTCCGCGATCCTTTCATCGTCCTGCTCGGTTCGGTGCCCCTGGCACTCACCGGCGCGCTGATCTTTACCTTTCTCGGCTTCACAACGATCAACATCTATTCGCAGGTGGGGTTGATCACGCTGGTCGGCTTGGTGGCGAAGAACGGGATCCTGATCGTGGAATTCGCGAACCACATGCAGTCCACAGGCTCGTCGAAACGCGAGGCTGCGCTTCATGCCGCGGCCACTCGATTGCGTCCCATCCTGATGACTTCTGCCGCGACAGTCTTCGGTCACTTCCCCCTGGTGCTCGTCTCCGGCGCAGGTGCAGAAGCCCGAAACAGCATCGGCATCGTTCTCGTGACCGGAATGACGATCAGCACGATCTTCACCCTGTTTGTCGTGCCGTGCATCTACACGATTCTCGCCGGCGAGCACAAGATGGCTCCGACAGAAGCCGACGGCCTACCCGAAGCGAGCCTGCGAATGGCTTAAGCACTCGACGCAAACCGGTACAGGGAGATCGCAAGCCCGCCCGAAAACCCCGTCCAAAACCCTCAGACGCAGCCAGTTCTCACCGGGTCGCCCTATCGCGACCCGCGTGGTTTTTGGCCCGGAACGTCGTCGAGGGTATTGGCCGCCCATCTTGCCAACATGGCAACCGTGAAGGAAACAAACCCCACCATGCCGATGATAAAGCCGATATGGACTCCGACGCCCCCTTTTCCGCCGTCGCCAAAGGCAAGCACACCGCAAAATACGGTGATACCCAAGAACAACAGCGAGACGGCCGCCATGTTTCAGACCTCACGCGGAGCCGAATTTGTGATTCGAACAAAGATGACGTATAAAGGTACCCTATTGGTTCGACGATCTCGTTAAAGTGGATATGAAAACCAGATGAGCCCGACGCCATTGTCGGCTGCAACGTATTGTGAATGATCGATTTTTTCCTCCACCTCTTTGATCCGTCCGAGCCCCCGACCTCGACTCGGGGTGGTGCCCTGTCAAGTCCGACCGGGTGGCTGCATCTTTCTTCCGATATGGCGATCTTTTTCGCCTACGCGGTCATCTGCACGCTGCTGATGATTTTCCTCTACCGCCAGAGGCACCTTCCCCACCGCCCGACGATCTGGCTCATCTGGCTGTTCATGCTGGCCTGCGGCGTAACGCGACTGATCGGCGCAGCGATGCTCTACTACCCGGCCTTTCGCCTCCTCCTCGTGATCAAGATTCTGACCGCTGCCGTTTCGCTCATCACGGTCTTCGCCCTCGCCAAAATCTTTCCCGCGATGCTGGAGCTCGAGAGTGGCTCGATGTCGAATCGAAAATCGAGCGAAAACGAGCAGCGGCACCGGCAGGTAAAAGACGACCTGTCCGAGCAGCGCGACAAGCTCGAGCAGCGGGCCACGCAGCTCACCGTCCGGGATCGTCGCGTTCGGCGAGCTCTTGAATCGTCTGCGACAGCGGCGTGCAGCTGGGACAGCTCCAACAACGAAATCATCTGGGAAGTCGGCCTCAAAGACTTGCTCGGGGTGTCACACGAAAACCAGGAACCCGTTCAGTCGTGGTCGCAATTCCTTGGCGCGCCCGAATGCGAACGAATTCTTGCGGCGGCGAGGAACTTGTGCACCGGCGCCACGGAACTGGCGGTTGATGTTCCGATCTCGCGTGCGGACGGACGCGAAGGTGTTTTGACCATCCGTGCTCGATGTGAGCCGACCTCGACGACTTCGGCCAAATCGATCGTGACCGGCCTTGTCACGTTCATACCGGACGGCGTCCCGGCCTGACTCCGGCGCGATATTCAGGTTTCGCGCTCACTCGCGACCGTGCCGGCGTCGACAATCTGCACTGCCGCGCTCGAATCGGGCGGGAGCTGCGCACCCGTGTCCGCATTCGGTTCGATCGATTGATGTCGCGGCAGCACCACTTTGAATTCGCAGCCGCTCGGCTCGCGGTTTCGGACCGTGATCGACCCGCGATGCAGCTCGGCGATTCCCAGTGCGATCTCCAGGCCCAGGCCGTGACCCCGGCCCCGCCGTTCCTCGTCCTTTGCCTGTGAGAAGCGATCGAACACACGCGGCAGCAGCGCGGGCGGGATACCCGGCCCGTGATCGCGAACGGCGATCGTGATGGAATCCGCGGCGGCATCCGCGTCGATCTCCACCACTTCGCCTTCTGGGCTGAATCGGATCGCATTGCGAATCAGGTTGTCGAAAATGATGCGGAGAAGCTCGGCGTTTCCCTCGACGGTTGCATCGATGTCGTCGCCCTCGGGCACACGCAAACCCAGTCGGACCTTGTGGAGCGCGGCCATTGAAACGCAGCTGGCGTATGAATCGAGCAGCACGTCGCGGACGGCGCAGGACTCCAGTGCGGGAATCACGCCCTTGTTGTGACGAACGCGGGTGAGAAGCAGGAAGTTGTCAACGGTGCGGGCGAGTTTCTCGAGTTCTTCGGTCATGCCGCGCAGGAACTCTTTGACCGGTTTCGAGGCGTCGTCCGCCTTCAGCGCCTGCACACCGGTGAGCACGACCGCGATCGGCGTCTTGAGTTCGTGCGAGACGTTCGACATGAAGCGTTCCTGCGCCGCGAAGCCTGCTTCGATGCGCTGGCGTGCAAGCTCGAGCTCCTTGCGCACGTCCGACACTTCCGACGCGGCGGGCGCGTTTTCGATCGACTGGTCGATCGATTCGGGCGAGAGCCGTTGGGCCAGCGCGCGGATGTCGGCGAGCGGGCGAACCGCGAATCCGGCGATCAGATATGCGCTCAATGCGATCGGCAGGATGCCTACCGGAATCGTCGCCATGATCATCCGCGTGGTGATTTCCTGCATCTTCATCGCGTTCGCGTCGCTTGAAGTCAGCACCACGAAATACTGGCGTTCGTCCTTCGCCTTCACGGGCGCGATGGAAATCCGATCTGGCGTTGATTTCTTGTCGGTCGGGCGGCTTCGGCTGCGAACACTGAACGGATTGTCTGAGTCCGCGGCGCGCTGAAAGACTATGGGATCGAGCGTGATCGCGGGAGGCCGGTTGGTCACGATGGGCTTGCCGCTCGCGTCCAGAATGTCGACCTTGCCACCTTCCCGTTGCGTCATCACAAAGCGAGCGGATATCAATTCGAGCAACTGGCTTTCGGTGATGTCGGGCAGCAGGGGCTCGATCAGATCCGCCATGGCATCCACGCGCTCGACGGCGCGCTCGGCAAAGAAATCTTCGATCGCCCGAGCGAGATACAGCCGGAACACAAACGCGATCGACAACTGCACGATCAGAAAGATCGCCAGCATCCACAGCATCAGCCGGATCCGAAGCGGGAGCTGGCGCTGATCCTGCTCCTGACGCATCGCGCCCGAGGAGGGCAGCGCCGGGTTCGACTTGGTGCTGAAACTCGGGGCGGGCCGGGGCATGAAGCTAGTCCATGATCCCGAATCGATACCCGGCATTCTTGATCGTGTGAATCAGCGGCTTGAGGCCCGGCCGATCGATCTTCTTGCGGAGTGTCGAGATATAGACGTCGATCACGTTGCTGGTCGGTTCGAAATTCAACTCCCACACGTGCTCACCGATCTGCACGCGGCTCAGCACGCGGTTCTGGTTCCGCATCAGATATTCGAGGAGCGTGAACTCGCGCGAGGGCAGATCCCAGTGCTCGCCGGCGCGAATGGCCCGGCGGGAATAGAGATCGAGTTCCAGATCGTCGCAGCGGAGCGTCTTGCCTTCGGTCGCCTGGCCACGGCGGAGCAGGGCACGCAGGCGGGCCACCAATTCCTCAAACTTGAACGGCTTGGTCAGGTAGTCATCCGCGCCCGAATCGAGGCCCTGCACCTTGTCCTCGGTCGCCGAGAGCGCCGTCAGCATCAAGATGGGGGTCGCGATCTTGCGCCGGCGCAGGTTGCGGCAGACATCCACGCCGTCGCGGTCGGGGAGCATGAGATCGAGCACGATCGCATCAAAGGGTTCACCTGCCGCGAGGTCTTCACCTTCGGCACCGCTATGAGAAACCTCGGTCGCAAAGCCGGCCTCGTCCAAGCCGGTCCGGATCCCCCTGGCCATTTTGGGGTTGTCTTCAATGACAAGCACTCTCATGCGACTGTCTCCATTTTCCCCACTCCTGAAACGCGCCCGCCGCCGGATTCGGCGTGCGCCAAACCTTACACCGTACTGTACGCAAACAGGGGCGAAGGGCGGCGCGAATTTTTGGGGCGTGGAGAGGGGATTGCGGCCGCGATCAGTGCCTTAGCGCAAGCTCTGATCGGGCCCATTCGCGCCACTGCTCATTTTCGCCCCGCATTGCGATATCTCGAAGCCACGCGGGCGTCCGCTCGTCGCGCCGGCCGGATTTAATGGAAAGCCGCGCCAATCCTTGAATCGCGGCGATGTGATCGGGGTAGACCTCGACTGCGGCTAAATAGGTCTCGATCGCCTCGTTGTTTCGGCCGGCCGTTTCAAGCGTCAGCGCCAGATTCACTCGGGGGTCCGGATGACCGGGCATTAATTTTCTGGCCCATTCAAATTCGCCTGCGGCATCGAATAACGCGCCTCTTGAAAGGAAGACGACTCCAAGATTGTTGTGGGCTGGACCGTAATAGAGATCAGCTGTCAGCGCTTCGCGAAGCAGCTCTTCAGCATGATGCAACGACTCCGAATCGCCCTTGTCCATGTACGGCATGGCGCGCTGATTCAACGCTGTTGCGCGTTGGGTATCGCGAGCGCTTTCCGATCCCGGCTGGTAGGGGCCGCGTGCCTGATTCGAAGCGCATCCCAGCAAACCGAACGTTGCGGTGAATGCGGTGGCGAGGGCAGCGGCGAGAACAATGAATGCAACAAAGCGACTCATGATGACTCCGGACGGGGATGTTAATTCGCTACCTCGCGAGATAGACATTTTCAAAGACTGCCCAACAGTTCCATTTCACCGGCGAGTCAACACGCGCTGCAGCAGCCGGAGAAAGCTCGATTTTGGTCGGGGACCATGTCGGATTTTCGTTTCGCCAGTGATTTAGGAAACGCCCAAATTCGGGCAGCTGCACCGCTTCAAACTGAATCCGGAGGCTCTGCTGCTTGAATGCGCCGGAACCGCCAGCGACAGGGCGATCGCGTTCGCCTTCCACACTCTTGATCGCGGCCGCCGCGATTCCCGCGCTGTTGCCGGCTTCAGAGACCATCGCGAGAAGTAGTTGAGAGGGTGTGTGTGATTCGGAAACGAGCGCGGGCCTGGCCCGCCAAGCGACGAGATCCGCTGCCGCGGCCTCCGTGCTGGAGAGAAGACCGAGCTCAACTGTGGCACGTGCCGCGGCAGAGCGCCAGGAAATCAGTTCACGTGAGCACCACACGAGAGCACTGAGCAAGGCAAGGACCAGGACGGCGTCGAGCCACCGCTTCATCGGCCGCCCTCCGGCGCATTGGATTTTTTGAGCGTTGCGAAGAATTGCAGGCCTGTCGCCGCGCGTTGTGTATGAGGTGGCTCAAGCGTCCAGCCCTCACACTCAGACAGCGCTGTTCCGATAGCACGTGCCTGCGATTCATCGGCGACTTGAACGCTTAGCGTGACAGCGCGGGCCGTTACAGAAAGGTGGCTCGTCCGCGATTCCACGTCATTAGGCCAATGTCGCAGCAGACCCGCAAGCGACGCTGCGGCATCGCCCGGAACAACTGCCGCAGCTTCGCCACCGCGCGCGCGCCGAACAATAGAAGTTGCATCTGCCAGTGCCCGCCCTGCACTCGGAATGTCGTTGCCGTTGAAACCAGTATCTCGCAGCACCGTTCGAGTTTCGGTCTGCAGCGATTCGCTTGAATAGTTCGCGGCGAGCGCGAGCAATCGTGCGCCAGCACCCACCAGAACGACCGCGACAATCGCATAGAAGAGTGCCCACCGTCGAATTTGGTTCCCCAAGTTCCGCACGCTGGCAGGTGTGAACCGTCCAACCAGGAAGTTAATGCCCGAGACTTCCACTTCCGGCGCTGCGTCCCGAAGCAATGGCGGCAATCCTGCGGGTCCGAGGGTGAACAACTCATTCGCCGCAAAGGCGCTGCCCGCTCGCCGATCGCGCACTGAACAGATGATCTGTTCCAGCGCGTGGGTCGGAAACGCACACGCAAGCATCCGGCCGCCTGCATCGGGGATCCAGATCACTTCAAGTTCTTCTAATGGCACCGGAACTTCCGCCTGAAGCGAATCCAGAAATTCAGCCTCGCGAGCGGCACGTCGCGGGTCAGGATTCGGCGAGGGGTCAATAAGTGCCCAATAAAACTTCGTCCAGGCCAATCGGCAATCGCGCTCGATTTCGTTGCCGGCGTCGGAACGCATCGTCTCTAGAGTGATATCTGTGTCTCTAGCGGCCCGCGCCGCGAAATCGCTCACGGTGCTTCCCTTTCCTTGATCGCGCCACCGGACCCTGGCGCCAGCGACACAAGCTGTTTCACTTCGAGGCGGTGCGAAAAGCGGCGATCCGCGGATTCCAGCACCACCGTCGATGCATCGATGCTTCGAACGCGGTGTGCGCCGACGGCTTCCCCTACTGCCGCCCGAAGAATTGCGACCGCATCTGGATCAAACAGAATTGCACGCGGGCGCGACGGGTCTACTTCGATTCCCACGAACTGAAGCCGCAGCGGAGGCGGGGCCACGGGCACTGGCGGTTTCTCGGGCTCCGGGAGACGGGGCGGCACCACCCAGAGCGGCGCATCGAAAAGTGCCAAGTCCAAAGACGCGAGTTTGGGTGCCAACTTCATCGCATCATTCGAAACAGCCGCATGCTTGTTGGTTGGAACTCGTCCGACGTCGATGCGGGATGATCTTCGCCACTCCGCCGCACCGAAAGCACACCAGAGAACAGACAACGCAATCACCGCGCACCCAACTGAATGCACCATCCGGAGCCGTTGGCGCGGACGCTGAAGCAGATTCGGCATTCGCTCCACGCCCTCAGACGACATCGGCGACCCCTTGAATCTCATCCACGGCCTCATCCGCCATGCCCTGCAAAACGCGTCGCACCTCTCGCTCGTCGGTCACCGTTTCTTCGATCAGCCGCAAACCCTCTTCCCACAGCGTTCGCATCCCGCGCCGGCGCGCATGTTCCCGTACATCTTCTAGCTTTGCGCCGCGGCCAACCGCCTGCCGCAAAGGTTCGTCAAGCGCGAGGAATTCAAACACGCCAACGCGCCCTTTGTACCCGGCGTGCAGGCACGCCGTGCATCCCACCCCCTTGCACTCCGCGTGCGTTCGCCTCACCAGTCGCTGAGCCATGACGGCCGACAACGCCGCGGCCACAAGAAATGGCTCCGCTCCGAGATCGACCAGTCGGATGATCGCACTCGCCGCGTCGTTCGTGTGCAGCGTCGAAAAGACCAAATGTCCGGTGAGACTAGCCTGCAGCGCAATTCGCGCTGTTTCAGTATCACGAATCTCCCCCACCATCACCACATCAGGATCTTGCCGCAGGATGTGGCGGAGACCCGTTGCAAAAGTGATCCCCTTGCGCAGATTGATCTGCGACTGGCTGATCGCGATTCCACTCGCAGACAGGTCGTACTCAATCGGGTCTTCAATTGTCATCACGTTGAGGTCGTTCCCCCGGCCGGAAGTTCCATTGCGCGCGATCTCCCGAAGGAGGGTGTACAGCGTGGTCGTCTTACCCGAGCCAGTTGGACCAGTGACGAGCACAATTCCGTGACTACGCGAAGATTTGTCGAGAAGAAGCGTCTGCACGCAGCCCGGCATTCCGAGAGCCGCGAACTCGAGATTCGCGTTGTCGCCGTCTTCTCCGCCTCCCCACGAATTATCCAGAAGGCGAATCACGGCGCGCTCTCCATAGTTCGTAGGGAGCGTGCTCATTCGAAGATCGATGGAACGTGATGCTCCCCCGCCGCCGACCCTTCCCATGGTTACGGTGGCACGGCCATCCTGCGGCGCGTTTCGTTCGGAGACGTCCATTTGAGCCATAACCTTGATGCGACTGATAATGGAATTGGCCAGCATGTGAGGCAGGTCCCGCGCGGCGACCAGCACGCCGTCCACCCGATACCTCACCAGCGTTCTCGTTGCCAGCGGCTGGATGTGAATATCGCTGGCGTCCATCCCCAACGCTTCGAACAGCATCGCATCGACGAGCCGCACGACTGGCCCTTTGCCATCGATGTGCAACAAGTCACGATCGACGCTGGCCGCTCCGATCGCCTCGCGTAATGCCGTGTCAACTGATTCCGCGTTCGCAGGTTGCTCAATCCGATGAACCGGACCGGTCGCGACGCCCGCGATGAAGCCGGACTTGGCATCATGTTGCTCGCGCTCAAATTGGTCGTATACGCGATCAATGTACCGGGCAATCGCTTCGTCGCCCCCCTCGGCCCGCACGATTTGAAGTTCGCGCGTCAGCCGGATCGACACATTCACAATGGAAGACGGACTCGTCCGTGAAGACACGAGCAGCTTTTCCTCGCCAGATTCTGACGTTCCGCAGCTGCACAAAAGCCTGCTCCGCGCGAACTCCCGTGGGATGAGTGCAAGAAACTCGGCGGACGGGCGCTTGTGCGCAAGCTCGATATTGCCGACTGTGAGCGTCTCGCTCACCTCGGGAGCGGATCGGTCGACCGGTGATCTGAATGACTCTGGCAACGACCCACTCCTTCTAACGCACCAAACGGGCTCGCATTTGCGGGAATCCATCAGTGACGCCAACCTGCTGCAGGCCGTTGGCCTTGATCGCCGCATCCGTCAAGTACTTCAAGTCGTTGAGTTGCTGATCTCGAAGTACGGCCGCTCGAATGAACACATAGAACCGCTGCCGTGATTTGCTGATATCGCGGGTCTTAAAGAGCTCGCCAACGAGGGGTACATTCCCGATGTACGGCACCTGGCTGACATTGCGACCATCGCTAACCAATTCAATTCCGCCCACCACGACGGTGTGTCCGTCCGGGATTGTCGCATTGCTGCTCACATTGTTCTGCTGCCTGGGTGGTGGCAACCCGTTTGACGGCGGTGCTCCAACGAAGGAACTAAGCGAAAGCGAGTACTCAAGCACCAGATGATCCGCCTCGGCAATCTGTGGCCGCACGCTGATAGTTGTCCCAGCGTCTTGCGTGCCGCCAAAGCTGGTGGTCGTGCCGGCGCCGCTAGTGGTATTGCTGATCGTGTACGGTTGCTGAAGCACGGAATTGAAAACGGCAGACTGGTTGTTATTCACCAATACACGAGGCAAGCTTCGCGTCGCGCCGTTGGAGAGCGTCTCGAGCGCCTTGACCAGCGCACTGAAATCGCCCGGATTCAGTATCGCTCCGGTAAAACCCTGGCTCGTCGCCGGCTTTCCCGTGCCCGACGCACCGCTGGTAAGCCCGAAGAGCGAACTGAGCTGATACAGATTTCCGCCGAACTCGCCGAGCTTTTCAAGCTCGACTCCCAGGCTCATCGCATCCTGCTCGCTCAGGCTCACCAGAAACACTTCGAGCATGACTTGCGGCTGCCGCACGTCGAGTTGCTTGATGAGTAATTCCAATTGCGCCAGCATCCTCGGTTCCGCAATCGCGATCAAAGTGTTGGTTCCAGCGTCGGCAGTGAGTGACAACCCCGGAATAACGGATCCACTTGAGGCCCCAAATCGCCCCGCATGAGAACCCGCTTGACGAAATCCATCAGCATTCGTGCGCGAGGGCGCTGAGGCGACCACCGGCGAAGGCACCATCGTCGGGAGCACATTACCTTCGGAAGGAGCGTCAGGACGCGCCGTGCGCTGCGCCCCCGCGTCAAGCACGGACGCCTGCACCTGGGCTGCCGCTGCTTCGGTTGCCACGTTCGGATCGAACACTCCTGCACTTGCGAGCTGCTGAAGAGTTTCCATCACCTCTTTCACCGGCCGATTTCGAATCGGAAAAGCTCGGATCGGTCGCGCCGCAGACTGCGGAGTCGAATCAAGTCTTTGAACCAATGCCGCAATCCCTTCATGTTGCGTCGGCGTTGCCGTCACGATGAGGGTGCCAGTGAGATCATCAATGACAATCCGAAAACGATCATCCCCGCCAGCCACCCCCGGATTCGCTCCATTGAGGCCCGGCCCCGCGCCGCCTCCCCCCTTCTCCCGTACGGTTTGTTCGACCAAGGCAGCAACTTCTTTCGCTCCGAACACATGAGGGGTGTATTCGCGCCTCAGGACTTCTTCTCTTTGATCAAGCATCGCAATAAGTTCACGCCATGTCGCAACGCTGTCCGCGGGCGCCAGCAACAGCACCGAACGGCCATCGGGCGCAGCGAGCACTTCGCCTTTCAGCTTCTCACCGGAAATCGCATCACGCTTTGCCGTAATCTGCATCACTGCCGCGGCAAGTGATGTCGCGGCAACATTTTTTGCCTCCACCACGATCGGCGTGATAACTTCGCGCTCGACATCGATTTGACTCAGCAATCGCCTCACTTCTTCAATCCGGGGAACAAGGTCACTGATCACAAGTAATCCAGAGTCGCCCAGTGCCGCGGCATTCCCGGCTCCCTTTGTTAAGAATGGCTTGATTGCCTCGGCTAATTCCTTTGCGGTTCGGTACTTCGGTCGCACAATGACATGGACAAATCCAGCACGGGGCGACTGCGCTGAGTCGGCCCCTTCTTCCTGCATCGCGACGCTGGCCGCGGCCTGGGCATCAGCCAGCTTCACCAGACTCAGCACTTTCGCGCCAGGCGACCGCACGAGCGCAAGCCCGCGTGCCGCAAGAACTTGATTGGTCAGCGCCCATAGATCATTCGGTTTTAGTTCTCCGGCGCCGCGGATCGTGACGGACCCCAAATTGCCTTGGCCGCTCTGCGTTTTCAGCAGATTCGAGTCATATTCCAGTGGCAGTTTCAGCGTGTCGGCTGTGAGGAGGACGAGACCAGTCAAGTCCACGTGATCGGGGAGGGTGATGTGAGGAGAGACTTGCGGACCGGGGGGAGCATTCACCGACTGAGCATGAACCCGCATCGCGATTGACATCATCAATGCGCCGTAAATACATCTACGCAAGATTGCGCCATAGAGCGCGCGTCCTGCCGACGAGTTTGACTTTGTTTCTTCCCCGGCCGGATGCGCCAATCGCATGCCTTCACCGCTCTGCAGTAAAACTTGTTTGAGTTGATGCGTCACCTCGGCAGCGTACCACTTCTATTTGCCAATGGTCAAATCCACAACTTTGTGGATTTTCGATACAGCTTTCGCCATGTTGCATTGGCGTTTGTGGATAAGTTGTCGACTACGCGCGGCATTGCTTCATTCATTTGACAGAACTAGGCGCGCCTCGGTATTCCATCGGAGTTGCCTGATTCCTTCTGGAGAATTCCGATGACCGCGAAGTCTTGCCGTGGCTTTTGCTCGCATCACTCTACTTTGACGACGTGCGCGATGGTTGCCGCGATATCGGTTGGTGGCATCTGCAAGAGCGCACCGCCGACGAAATGGATAGCAATCCCGGGAAATGGATATTCAGCGCTTGAAGCGGGACGTGGGCTCGACGTCCCGGGACGACCTTCGAGCGCGGCGGAGCATCAGTACGGGGATTGGAGCCGCGGATGGGTGCATTACGCGGGGGGCGGCGAATCAGCACTAGACGCTCAGCACGGTATTTTCCATCAGTCCTCGAGCCTGTATTACGCGCCAGACATCCTAGAGAACGCGTTTCCGCTGAATTTAGGACTGCTGGAGTCAACACAGCCTGGCGATTTCATGCCGGTCGGCAGTTCCCTGAGCGAACACACCCTTGCGTTGGTTCCAACCCGATTGGCAAACAGCTCAACCGGGTGGAACGGATTGTCGCGTCCGACAATTGGACAGCGCGTTGATCTGATTACGGGAGTGCCGCTGGCGCAGTTTGAAGATCTTTCGCTGCCATTTGGAGGATCAAGTTTTCGGCTAATTCGCACACGGTCAGCAGATCGCCACCTCAGCTATCGACCACCGGACAACTCGCCCGTTCATCGATCCCATTCTGAAACGCGGTGGTGGGACTGGGTGGGTTCGGGCTGGATGATGAGCGAGAATCCAATCCTGCTCATCGATTCCACGATGGCGGATGAAGTTGGGCGCAAAGGAACTCCAAGATGCACGCTCTGGTTGGATGCCTTTCACTCGATTCCGTTCGATTGGTTGAAGTCAGCCGGCGGAGTTCCAAACGAACAAAATGGCTTCTACGAGACGTCTCCCCGCTTTCGCGCGAAGATGATCGCTTCGCGCCAGACCGAATCGGGCCGCAAGACATCGATCGATCTCGGTGGACCGGTACGGCAATCTTCGACGGCTTCTGATGCTGATCCGCATGCAGGTCAATGGCTGCGATATCCGGATCGGTTTGAAGTGTCGCTTTTCGAGGGTGAAATCACGTATGAGTTCACCCCGGTTTGGCAGGATACTCCCTCGTGGCAATACGAATGGAAGTGGGTGAATGGCGTCCACACGTCAACAGTGCTCACAAATCTGCACGAACGCCCAATGTTGCCGCTGGGGAAGGACGGGGATGACGACGAGGCGGGTGCGGGGGTTGGGCTTTGGGAAGCAAAGCTCGCTCTTAAATCTCCGTGGGAGTCCTTGCCAATCAAGTCGACAGGGGAAATTCCGCCGTATGAGCCGGCAGGTCCAATCGCGAACGGGCGCGGACTCGGCATGCCGCACTATGCGCTCGTGACTGCGATCCGCGACAAGTTTGGTAACCGAGCTGAGTTCAAATACACACCCCTTGCCGAATGGAACGTACCGACGCCCCAAGCACCGGAAGGAGGTGCAGTTCAGAACACCTCGCAGAAAGGGCAGCTTCGCGAGGTGCGTTTAAAAACATCTGACGGTCAAACCCGCTGGACATTGCTGTATACCTATCGGCTGGTGCCGCGGATTGGCCCCTTCATGGCATTGGAGGATTGGAAGTCATGGGAGACCCTGGCTCCAGAACTCAGGCGGGCATGGTCAGACCCTGCCCTCGACACAATCTACGTCTACGACGGAGACATGCCGACCGGTAACGTGACGCTGCTTCGATCACCACAGGACGCGTTCTCTGACGATCCGGTGGCGATCGCCCGAGAGAAGCTGAATCACACTCCGACCAACGACATGATCGAGTCGTACATCGCCGGCGCCTTGCCGGACATGATGTACTGGCCCGATACGCAAATCCCATTGCCATCTGCCACAGAAAAGGCCAACCTACGGAATTGGAAATATCGGTGCCGATATTACTACGCCGTTTCAAAGCCTTCAGCCGACCATCTTGACCGCGAGTCTGCGATCGAATCAACTCCGAAGCTCGTCCGCTCGCAGGTTGAAACGAGGAACGCAGGCGGTTCGCCGGGAACCTATTCGACAAACGCGCCAGGACGCAATCACGTCTTCGTTTATTCCGGTACCCCCTACCACGTCTACACCAAATGGCTCGCGATGATGTTCGACGATGCGGCGATTGCTCGGGCGGCGAAAGCAATTGCCAAACACGCAGCATCGCCTCCCGTCATCGCTTCGCACGAGGATGAGATTCGCGCGATCCTTTCGCTGCCCCTGAACTTCGAGACGACCTCAAGCGATTGGGATTTGCTCGATTCTGCATTGGAAGACCTGCGCGAATCTTCGACGTTGACTTTCCGCAACGCCCACGACGACACAGATACGTCGGTGTCGTACTCCGGAGACCAAGGCGACTTTGGCCAACCGCAGCGGGTACAGGTTCAATCGGATGAATTGCTTCCGGGAGACCCCGGCAATTGGTTTTACGATTCCTGCCGCGGCACGGTCGGTGCCGTTTCAATAGCCAATGGCGGCGGCGATCGTTCCTATTTTCGCTTTACACGATTCGTGGCGTTGCCCGGTGCTAAGGAAGGCAGCGACATTCATATCGATTGGAACCTGCCTGGCGCCGGTGTTGGCCCGATGCGATCTGTGTTTCACAGCCCGTATTACTGGCAGGCTTATCCACTTTCCACCCGATACCTTCGACCCGAATTCCCACTTGCTTGGGACGGCGGCGGAACGACGGGAATAAGTGGCTCGGTTCCAGCGTGCCCGACTGAGTACACCGAGGCGCGCTGGGTTGTCTTTGTTGACGAATTTCCGACGTACAAGGCGCTCCGTGATGGCAGGCCGATGCCGATCACGGGCGGGCAACGTACTTTCAACTCGTTCGTTTCTGGCTCAACAAGACGTGATATTTACGGCATTAACCCGCAGGGGAATGTTCTGTGGAAGAAATCATTCCACTTACGCGGAAACCGCTTTACCGAGTCCGGCGACATGGGCCTGACCGAGCACTGGGTCTACAAGACCGGTGCCGAGCTTTTGCAATCGCTTGGAAAAGATGCGACGACGATCAACGCATCACCCAAGTCGTTCCAGATCGAACGGTTTCTCGTCGCGAAGAAATCGGTTGGGTATGCGGCCGCGGCAATCGAGGCACAAGCCGGTGCCCCGAACGCGGTGCCCACAAAGAAGGGCCTCATACATGTGTTCGAGTATGGCGATGTGGTGGCTCCGGAAGTGCCACTGACATCTTCGCCCGAAGCCATCGGATACTCGTGGGGAGAGCGCATCAAGCCGATCGCAACAGGTATTTCCAATGGTGATCAGCAACCAGGAACGAGCGGTCCGGCAACAGTTTTTTACCAGTCCCGCACGTTTTATGACCCGAACGATCCGACGCTGGTCACTGCGTCAGCTCAATTCACAAGTCCTGTCACGCAATTGCCTGCAACTCCCAGCGAAAGCGGCGCGATTCTTTCACGCGTGATGACCACAAAGCTGAAAGACGAAGAAACAGGCTGCTATACATGCATTCGATCGCAATCCGTTTCGCCGCCTCATTGCACGCATCCGGATCAGCCGGAATCCAAGTACTACGACATCTCGTTTGATATTGCAGGGAAAGACGGGCTTACGGTTTGGTCGGTCTCGGCGACGCTGCCGCACTATGACTCGTTCGATCACGCCACCGACGACCCGTACGTCCGGGTTCATCTAACCTACTTCGAATACGACGGCCGCGGGAGACCACTCAAAATCTGGTCGGACGTCGACCCACATTCACAGTCCAATCACGGACCAATTGTTCCGGCGGATGTGCTTGCGTTACTTCCGAATGGGCTGCAACGCGTCGGAGGAGGCGCGAACCCGCAGGAATTGCTCACAAGCTACGTTTACGACGGCGATGTCGTGCGGGAAACGCACTTCCCGAATGGCAGAGTCTTCGCGAGGCGGCAATTCTCGGTGCCTGATGAAAATCCGCAGATCAATGGCGGCAGAAACCTCACTCGCGTTTTCCGGCTCAATGATCTCGAATGGTCGAGCGGCACAATTTACAATTCCCGCTCACTCTGCACAATCGAAGATTACGGACAGTTTGAAGCAGAATATTCCGAGGTCGTTCCGTTCGCTACAGGAAGTGGCACCATGGCGTTCCCATTTGGGGCGTCGAACAAACGACTGGAAAACCGCCTCATTCGCACGCGTCAGATTTGGCTCGATTCCGAGATCGACTTGGAATCGGCTGATGCCTATGAAAACTTCACAGTCAAGCCGCCCACAGAATTCTCATACGACTCCGCGGGCCGCCTTATCAACGCGAAAAGCCAAGACCTTGACTGGAACGGCGATACTGCCGCCTTTGCAGACATCGTCAACAACGGTGACCGCGTCCGCATCAAGGAGATGGACGGCAACACCAAGATGCAGATCCGAAACGCGATGGGACAGATGGTGCGGACCTATGTCGGCACCGACGCGTTTTCGTGGGACGATGCTTGGCACGCGCCGGATCGACTCACCTCGGACATGATGTTGCGCGAGCGGACTGAGTTTGGAAAAGAGTCGACCAACGCGACGCTTCCGTACAAAGTTTGGCACTATCTAGACACGCCGTCGCGAGGATGGACGACGGCAAATCTAGATCCATTTGGGCCGGCACCGACATTTGATCCTGAGGGCGAACTGACCCGCACGCGATTTGATTGGAGAATGCGTCCTGTTCGCGTCGACTTGCTGGGACCGATCGCAATAGACGTATGGGGGAGGTCAGCGGAAGGGACAGAACCGGAGCCGGAACCGGACCAAGATCCTGAAGATCAGCGGCCCAGGCTGAGCACGCGTCTTACGTACCTCGACCATGCCGACCGGCCGTATATTGAAGCTTCATTCGGCTCGGAACAACACAATTCCAATTGGTTCGACAGCATCGACCCATCCAAGTTCGTGCCCTCCAGCGGCGATCCGAATCCTTCAGTTTCGATCTCCAGTATTCTCGCAAAGAACCCATCGTCTCTCGTCCAAACGTTCTACTACGACGACGGCTCTGTGAAGGAACGGCGGACCTATCGCACGCGAAGTAGCGACCCGAATGGGTATCAAGGATCGAGTGATTACACAGCAGAACGCTTCGGATACGGAGCGGGCGGCAGAGAGGTATTCGCCCAGCGACCCGGCGGCACGGCAGGCGGCGCGCCGATCCAAGTCACTGTAACCGACAATCTCGGTCGCACTCTACAGGAAAAATCCGTCTTGCCGCGAACGGTTGGAAGCGGCGGGAGTGCAACCCTAGATACCACGTATGAGCTCACACGCACCGATTACGGGTACGACAAAGACTCAAACGTGATCCTGACCGCCCGTTGGGAACGGATCATGCCCAACGGTGGGTCATCCGTTGCACCCGCCACCGGTGGTACCGCGTCTCTAAATGCGCAAAACGCGGTCTGCACTCTCACTGAAAACTGGTACGACTCCGCCAAGCGGCTTTTGGCGACAGCGGACTACGGAAGTGGAAGTACGTCCGCAGCTTCAAGCGGGACGTTCGTGACTCCGCCTTCCGCGGCGACGCTCGAGTCCCGGCTCGCCATACGTGTGCCGGTTTCGAACAACGGCAATCCCGCAGGACCTGAACTGAAAGTTCGGGGCGTTGAGAATGCGGCCGATTGGCACGTTACTCGCGCTGGAGTTCCCGCTAACGTTCCACTGACCGTCCATTTCTACGACCGGGCCGGCAACAAGGTCGGCACCGCGACGCAGAAAAACTTCGGCGTTTCCGAGAATGACGTGCAGTACGTCTTCACGCGCATGGAATACGACGCCAAAGGCCGGCTCTTCGTTCAAACGGACGATGAGACCGGCATCAAGCGCCAAACCAAATACGGCTATTGGCTAGGTCGCACCGTAAGCATCTGCTCTCCCACTACCTCAGCGAGCGCTTCGTGGCAAACCCAGGGCGCCATCTACGGAGCGGAGGTTGTAGCGGAATCCATCGATGAGAATGACGGGTATCCAACGATGCATTGGGTCTCCCGCAACAACGCGCTGGTCGGAGCCATGCTTTCGACCGATCCCGGCAAGCACGTCGGAACGGGGTCCATGGAGCCGATTGTTCTTCCGAATCATCCTGCCGTTCCGTCCGTCAGCGGTCTCTTCCCCGACGTCATCGCCGGAATGAACGAATTCCAATATGACCGCCCCGATTTTGCATACCGCTACTACGCCGACGGCCAGATCGCCGAACGCGTCGACCGGCGACGGATCGCGATGCGCTATTTCTACGACGACCATCGCCGCCTGAAGGAAGTCGAAGTCTGGCACTATCCAATCAATGCGCTGCCGTCCACCGTGTACCCGGAGACTCCGACGACGACTGGCGTCGTCATCAAGTGTGCTCAGAATATCTATCCGGTTGAATTGGCCGAACGGGGTTATCCGCCCTTCATTGCGCCGTTCTACGACACACTTCATCCCGAGGTCGTTCCTCCCACGCCTACCAATCGCGTCGGATTCATTTTATATCAATACGACAACCGGGGTAACACAACTCGTGTCACCGCACTGACTGCTCGCAGCGCTGACATCATCACCGATACCTTGTACACGTACGACGAACGAAGCAATCTGATCAAGGAATACCAGGCTCACGGCAGCATGGTCGATCAGGCAAGCACGCCGTTCATCTCCTACACGCGCGAATACGCGTCGGCAACAAGCTCGGCCTCCGGCGGTGAGCGCCTGGCTTCAATGCAATATCCGGCTTTCGCAGTTCCAGGAAATACGGCGCTCGCACTCAGTGGCAGTCAGGTTGTGACCTTTGATTACGGCGCGTCCGGTTCGTCAGATGCCGCGTGCAGCCGAATTGCATCGATAAAAATGGGATCGATGCATGTCGCGGGGTTCGGATACACGGGATCAGGACGACGCGCCTCGTTGAACATGGGTGGCTCCGCTTCGTCTCCGGCAATTTGGAACAACTTCGGTGGCAGCTCCGGTTCTGTGAACAGTCTTCCGGGACTGGATTCCTTTGGCCGCGTTCGCGACTTGCATTACGCCAACACTGCGGTTGCTCCAGCCAATTTCACGCTTTGGCGCGGTCAATACGATTACGACGCGAGTGGAAACCGGCTGTTCGAACGCTTAACTCAGCGTCTCTCTACGGCCGCAACATGGGGTTCGGGCTCATCGTCGCTCTTGCAGCCCTCCCAGGCCGGCAGCAATACACGTTCGCGTCAATTCAGTTACGACAAACTCGAACGACTCATCGCCTCTCATAGCGGCACGCTCGACACTTCCAATATCGCGATTCCGGGAAGCGCCTCCTATCCGTCCGTGCGATCCGAGCGATGGAACCTCGACAAACTCGGCAATTGGAGCGGCGATGGTGCCATAGACAGTCCGCGGAAGGACCCGTGCGTTTATCTCCCGACGGTCATTCCTGGAGGCGGCAGCGGAGGTGAGCACGGACCCGGCGTCGACATTGATGGATGCCCCACCTGCTTGCAGACCCCACTTCCCGACGGTGACGGACCCTTCAATCCTGGACACAGTGTGATCTTGGGCGAAGAAAGCAGCAACCCCACATCGCTTGTTCAAGAGTTTCATATCACCGAATCCGGCTCGCATGGTGACTCAGCCGCTGCTGCGCTCAAGAGCCATCAACCCAACGCCCTCAAAACCATCCTGAATGTCAACGGAGGCGAGCGGGCCTGGCGCAAACAGTTCACCGACCCCTGTGGCAATCTCACGTTCGACGGCGAGTTTTTCTACCAGTACGACGCTTGGAACCGCGTCGTGCAGATCAACAAGTCCGGCAATTTGACCTGGTGGCGATTCAGCGATTGGGGCGTTCCGTCGGTCGTCGATACCAGCGGCACCTTGCCCTCGAGCTGCGCCTATCCCGCAGCCCTCGGCGAACTCGTCAAACACTTCACCTACGACGGCGTCGGACGCCTCGCAAGAACCAGTTCTCCGGTGCTTGCTCCCGAGGGTTGGCACTTCACAGGGAACGAGGGCGGCACCGCCGGAACCTTCACGTCGTTTACACGTTCCGAACGTTTCATTTATGATGGCGTCCGTCGCATCCAGGAAATCATAACCGACCCGATCCTGGCCGATGACGAGGGCAGCCGCGTCGCGACAATGAGCTTTGAGAGCGAGCAGCGAAACGGCGGCCATGACGGAAGCGGGCAATCGGGCGAACTTCCGAATGTCAATATTTTCCTGCGTGCCCAATACATCTGGGGCCCCGGCGACAACGGCGTTGATGAACTGCTCTGCCAGATTGACCCCTACGCCGAGGAGAACCACGCGGGCGCGGGCGGGCCGCAAGGCAAACCCTGGTTCATTCTGACTGATGCCCAAGGCGATGTCGCCTCGATCGTGGGCGTGACCAATTACTTCAGCGGCCCCATCGCCACCGTCGCCGGTCAGTGGACGTATTCGCCATACGGCGAGGTCCTGACCTACGACCGGCTCACAGATCACCCCGCCGTGGTTTTCGGCCACAAGACCCTCGCAATAGATCGCCTTGACGGCCCACCCCTGACGTGGGAGAATGAGTCCGAGCCGGGCGCGGGAGACGGCACACTCTTTGAAACCAGAAGACTTGAGCCGGGAACCGACCTGCTCGTTTACGCCCGCAATCGCAGCATGCGGCCGAAGTTTGGGCGCTGGATGCAGAGTGATCCGAACGCGAGTGGGGGAATTTGCTTGCAAGCGCCAATATGCATGGGTGGCCGATTCACTCCGCTCGCGAACAACGAGAATTTTGAAAACCGTTTCATGGACGGCCAGAACCTGATGTGCTTGGGTGGGAGTCCGATTCGCTTTGATGACCCATTAGGTCTTTTTTCCTCAGGCGAACTTTTGGGGAGCATGGGAATTCAGGGCCTGATTGGCGGAATGGTGAACGGAGCGTTGACTAGATCGTGGAGTGGGGCTGCGGTCGGATTCGCGGGAGGCGCGTTGAGCGGCGGTTTTGGAGCGTCCGTATCCGCAATTGGTTTTTTAGCAAAATTTGGCACTGCCGCAGGCCAATTTGCAGGAGGCAGCTTGTTCGGAGGGATAGTTAGCTTTTCTCAAGGCAAAACTATTGGAATGGCGGCATTGCAGGGCATTGCAATGGGGGCAATCGCCGGAGCAGTGGGTGGCATTGCCGACAGCTTTCTTTCTTCAGTGCTCACTCCAGCAGCTGGCCGAGTTGCCCAAGTTGTCACAAATCGACTCAATGGAAATGCAGCAGTAGAGGACTTTATCAGGCTGGCTCAGGCAAACGGAATGACCATAATCGGGCGAGAAGTTCAAGTCATGACCACGCTGGGCAAACGCGTTATAGATGTTGTTATTAAGAACCCCAAGACAGGACTTCTGGAAGGTATCGAAATAAAATCGAGCATGTCGGCCCTAAATCGATTTGACTTGGCGGCCAAGATTCAAATTCTCAAAGATAGGTGCATTAATTGGTTTGGCGCGGACGCCATCGGCGAGTATGCCGGCCTCAGAATTGACTCAACTACAAGATTGCTTTGGCCAGCCCCATGAAATCAGAAACGTACAGAAACGCCGAATCTAACCTGTTTGCATTTCTTTCGCCGGAACTGCACAAACTTGGCTTCGTTGCGATTTCGAATCTTCGCTTTATCAGAAATCTTGAGGAGGCTGAACAATCACTCTCCTTTCCGCTAAGAATCGACAAGCAAGGAAAATCACATTTCCATTGCATGGTTGGGGCACGATTTCAAATACTATGCCCATTGCTAGATAGCTGGGCAATTCCACATAATCCAATGATCGTTTCACCAATACATGTCTTTCAGAAATTGCCAATTTTTCATGAGTGGTCATTCTCAAATTCCATCGAATTATCTTCTCATCTATCTGACGTACTTGGAGCGATTGCAATCGCCAACGAGCGATTTTTGTCACAACTAACGACCGTCCGATCTCTTATTACTTGGCTACAAATGCCGAACGTTCTTGCAATTGACGCACTTAACCCGGATCAACGCATATCCTTGTTGGCCGCCGCAATGTACACTACTGGTGATCCTCAGCTCGCGATCAAATTTCTTAAATCTTCGATCCAAGAAGCTGGAGAGCAGCCCGCGAAGCGAACCATATTAATGCGGGCGTTACTTCTAAAGTTCGAGAGCCGCTAAGTAAACGAGAGTTGCACGGCATAGCAATTTTAGCTTGCGGGAATTTGTATCGCAGTGCGGGCCTTGTCTCGGCACAAATAATCATGAGTTTGATTCAAGCGGTGCCAATCGCGTGGTTCGTACGCGAAGCCGCATTATGGAGAGAACGTCGGGAAACCCAATTAAAAAAAGCGGCGCGGGCAAACCAACCCTTGGCGTCCTCACCTCATCCCCTTCGTCCCCTCATCGCCTTCCTTCTGCGACACCGCGAGCCACTCGGCCACGCCTTTCTGATCGCCCATTTCTTCCAACCCTTCGATCACATCCGCGATCAGCATTTTGCGATACGGGGAGATCTTGCCATCGAGGTGATAACTGCCATTCCATGCCGCGAGGAGCATGGCGTGGGCTTCGGCGTGTTTGCCCATCTTGTGGAGGACGTGGCCTCGGGCGAAGCGGATGTGTGAGGCGGTGTCCGCCGGAGTCGCGGGCCAGAGGGCCAGGATCTCGGTTGCGAACTGGGAATTGATGTCGGCTTCGCCCAGCTTGTTGAGTTCCGCCTGGCAGATGCTCTGGTGCGAGCGTGTGAGCGCGACGAGGTAGTGGCGGCCGCCGACCTCGACTTCGAATTCCTTCTGCGCGGTCTCCAGCTCTTTCAGCGATTCCTCATACTTCCCGGCGGCGATCAAGTACCAGCCGAGGCGGCGGCGGCAGTTGGCCGCGAGAAGGCCGTCGCGATAGTCCTTGGACCTTGTATCCCAAATGTCGTGCGCTCGCTTCTGAAGCCGGACCGCTTGCTCGCCCTCACCTGCGAACGCGAGCGTTGTCGCGGCTTGTTCCACGCACACCAGAACGGAGCTGTCGTTGGGTCCGAATTTCTTCGACAAGATGTCGGCGGCACGCAGGGAGGCGGCCCAGCGCACATCGAGTCGATTCTCACCCTCTGCTGAGCGGAGCTGCGCAATCAACGTTCGCACGATCGCCGGATCATCCTCGCCGAGCAACTGGCCCTGGAGGCGGATGAGACGACCGAGCGCCTCGGTGCGGCCGATGGGAATCGGTCGGTAATACGTGCCGCGATCGGGCGTTGCGAGGATGGGAAGATCGCGACGGATCGCGGTCACCAGCGGCACATCCGACGTGCCCCACGCCTTCTGCAATTCGACCATCAGCCCGCAATCCGGGCAATTGGAGATCAGGTCGGCGGCGGCGGAGAGCGCGCTGTGCAGTTCGACATCGTCCGCGGGCAGACGCCGGATGCGCCGAACCAGTGCGTCACGCACCTTTGGTTCCGCCTCGCGATACTTCGCCACCTTCATCAGCACCTGCGCCTGCAGAGAGGAGAGCGTGGCGATCTGAAGATCGACCTGCTCTTCGGGGAAGGCCTTGAGCGCAGCCTGCGCGATTGCGGCCTCGCGCATGGCGTCGTCGGGTTTACCGAGATTCTGGTGGATGCGTGCGAGAAGGATCCGGCATTCGGCCGTTTCGATGCTCGAAGCGCCCAGCAACTTCTCACGCATCTCCATCGCGCCGCGGCAATACACCTCGGCCTCGCCCATGCGATCGCGCACGAAGAGCACGCCCGCGAGATCCTGCATCGTCGACGCGATCTCGGTGTGTTCCTTTCCATACTTCTGGCGAAGCCGCATCAGGCCGTTGCGGAGCGAGACTTCGGAATATTCGATCTGCGAGATCGGCTTGCCGTTGGCGAGGCCGGTGTAGACGCCGCCCCACATCCGGCGCAGCGCCTGATCCATTTCCGGGTTGTCGGAGAACGCGCCGGTTTCGAGCCTGAAATAGAGCCTGCTCAGCCCCGCACCAACCGCCGAGGCGATCTCGGGCCGCGCCGGGTCTGTATTTGGCAAAGCCTCGCGCAGCAATTCGGCCACCGCGCGGGCGCGAATGTTCTCGGCGCGCGCCTGATCGCGCTGCAAGTCGGCCGAACGTGCTGAACTCGTTGCCTTGGCGATGCTGACGGTGACCGCTGCACCAGCGCTTACGACCAGCACAACCGATGCCGCGGCCAGATACAGCCGCTTGCGATTGAGCGAGATCGCCTTGCGAAGCACGTACCAGCCCGAGCCGCTGCGTGCATCGACGGGCGCGCCCTCGAGGTAGTGTTCGATATCGCGGGCGAGTGCCGCGGCAGACTGATAGCGGAGCGTTTTGTCCTTCCGCATCGCCCGGCGCACGATCGCTTCAAGATCCGCCGAGATCGAGATATCGTGGAATCGCATCGGCACCGGTTCGACCGTGCTGATGGTCTTGGCGATATCGAAGATCGAGCCTTCGATGTTGTACGGCATGTGCCCGCAGAGCAGGCGATAGAGCACGACGCCGAGTGAATACACGTCCGTCAAGGCATCGACGATGTCCGACTTGCCCGAGACCTGTTCCGGCGAGGCGTACGCGGGCGTGCCCGCAAACTCACCCGTCAAAGTGGTGCGGATGCCGCCGGCCTTGGCGATACCGAAATCGAGCACGACCGGTCGAGCGTCCGGCGTGACGAGAATGTTGTCGGGCTTCACATCGCGATGAATCACGCCGTTCAGGTGCGCGTGATGGATCGCGTTGCAGATTTCAAGGAAGACGCGAAGCAGGTTCCGCCGCCGCGCCTCGTCGCTCGGTCCTTTCGGGTACCAGCGATCGATCGGCGCGCCGTCGATGAATTCCATGATGACGGCGATGCGTCCATCGCCGAGCTTGCGCGATTCAAAGACCGTAACGATGTTCGGATGCCGCAGCCGGGCCGAAATCTCCGCCTCGCGTTCGCCCCGCGCCCGCTGGCGCGCCGAGGCCGTGTCACCCGCGATCATCACTTTGATCGCAACCGTGCGCGACGTCGATTCCTGAATCGCTTTGTACACCACGCCCTGCGAGCCCGAGCTGATGACGCTCATGCTGCCGTAGCCGGGAATGCGGGGCGCCCCCACCGGTGCGAGCCCGTCTTCCGCCAGTGATCGCACCCGCGTCAGAAACTTTGCATCTTCCTTCGCCGCACGCAGCCGTTCCTTGCACTCGTCGCATGAACCGATATGCCGCATGACTTCAGCGCTCGCGGCTTCACCATGCGCAAGCATCTCGATCTGGCCCATCGTCGGGCAGGTCCCGATTGTTGTGGACTCCACGGGCGCAGAGGACGACGAATCGAAAATCGGCTCTGGCTTCGATTCGGACTTCGGCTCAGGCTTCAACTCGGGCATCGACTCGGACGTCGGCCCAGAACTTGAAGCAGAACTGGAAGATGGAGGCGTCACTACACGTCCTCCTCGAACGCCTCGGTCAATTGCAGCACGATCTCGCGCAGCTTCTTGGTCATGCGGCTCTTAGCCACATACACCTGTTCGACGCTCATCCCGGCCTGTGCCGCGGCTTCCGGAGCGGGCACGCCTCGAAGCGCGACAAGTTCAAACGCCTGCAGCGTGCGATCGTCCACATCGGTTTCGTCTCGAAGCATCGACATCGCCCGCGACAGAATCGTCCGGTCGCGTTCGTCCGTCCAAATGTTCCGAAGCGCCTGCTCGTCGGGCGCATCCGCCAGAATCGTCGCCCCGGGGAGCAGATTCTTCTTGTTCGTCCGGGCGATGCGAAGCGCCGTGTGGTGCGCGATTCCCAGAATCCATGAACTCAGGCGGCCCTTGTTTCGGTCATACCGCCCCGCGCGATAAACCCGAACGAACTCGGAGAGCGCCTGCTGGGCTACCTCATCCGCATCCGAATCACGCAGCCCAAGCCGGCGCGCAAGTCCCGCGATGACGGGTCGATACCGCCCGTCAATCTGAGCCCACGCCGGCTCGTTCGCCGGCTCCAATAGGGCGTCAAGAAGACGCGTGGTCGTCTTTGTGGCTAACAGTGCTTCGCTCAAACCCGGAATCCTTCCGTCCGCCCAGTATACAAGGAAGGAGGATGTTGCCAAGGTGTTTTGCGGACCCTTGCGCCCGTTCATATGACGATTAGGACGCCGGGGGTTATTGGGCACTTGTTGCGCACCGCCGACAGTCGGCTCCACCCCGCCAGAAGCGGCAAGAACCGCCCGTGCGGAATTCGGTAGTCTGTGCCACGATCAGTCAACAACGGAGATTCAGCACATGTCCAAAGCGATTCGAACGGCCTTGGCCCTAACGGGATGGATGGGAACTGTGGGCGTGCTCGTGGCCGCCGGAGGGTGCGCGCACAGCAGCAACCGGTCACCGGATGCCGCACTCGCCGAGAAAATCATCAACGAACCCCACGGCGGCCAGCACGCCCTTCAACTGCTGAAGGAAGGGAATCAGCGCTTCCTCGCTGGCGAGGCAAACGGCCCAGCGACCGACCCCGAGACCATCAGGATCGCCGCGCAGGATGGCCAGAAGCCCTTTGTCACGGTCCTCACATGTGGCGATTCCCGCGTCCCGGTTGAACGCGTCTTTGATCGCGGCTTCGGCGAAATCTTCGTCGTTCGTGTCGCCGGCAACGTGACCGCTCAGCACGAAACCGGCAGCGTCGAATTTTCGCTCGCCGCGCTCAAGGCTCCGCTGCTGGTCGTCATGGGTCACACCAAGTGCGGCGCCATCAAGGCCGCCATCGCGGGCAAGCCCGTCACTCCGAACATCGACTCCTTCCTTGCGAGCATCCAGCCCGCCGTGCAGAAGATCCGGGCGACCCAGCCAAACCTTTCGGGAGACGAATTGGAGGAAGCCGTGACGCAGGAAAACGTGCGGCAGACGCTTCGGGAGCTGTACGCAACCAGCCCGCTGATCCGCGAGAAGGTCCAGAGCGGCGCGGTTGAAGTCGCGATCGCTGAGGTCGACATTTCCACCGGCAAGGTCACCTGGCTCGACAACGCGCCGCGGCCGTAAGCGAATTCCGCACGGCAACGCCGTGCAAGAGTCGAGCCGAGGGTGGAGCGAGTTTGCGAGCGAAACCCTCGGTCAACATGAACGAAAAGTCGCACCCCAACGGGGTGCGACTTTTTTATCGACCAATCGGAATGAACAACCCCGCCACACTCGCCACCATTTGCGTCGCAAGAGCGCCGCCCAGCATCGCTCGGAGCGCCAGCTGCGCAAACTCGCGCCGCCGTGACGGCGCCAAAACCGATAATCCGCCAATTTGAATCGCAATCGACGCGAAGTTCGCAAACCCGCACAGCGCATACGCCGCGATCTGGGCAGAGCGCGGCGAAATCTTGCTCACGATCTCACCCTGATCCGCAACGCCCGGCACAGCATGAATCGCATCCGCGAGGTGCAGGTACGCAACAAACTCCGTAAGAATCAGCTTCTCACCAAGCAGCGACCCGATCAGCGGTGCGTCCTTCCACTCAATCCCCATCGTCCACGCCAACGGCGCGAAGATCTTCCCGAGAAACGCCTGCAGCGATGGCTCCGCGATCCCGTTGGCGTGCAGCCAGTTGATCATGTGCAGCTTTTCGAAGACCGTGGCCAGCCCGAGGTTCACAAGCGCGAGTAGCGACACAAACCCGATCAGCATCGCCGCGATGTTCGCCGCGAGCTTCATCCCCGTCGTCGCTCCGCTCGCCGCGGCATCGAAGATATTCGCGTGATCCTCTTCCGTCGCCGCCTGCAAACTCTTCGGGTCTTCCGGAGGCGGCGTTTCCGTCTCCGGCACAATGATCCGCGCCATCACAAATGCCGCCGGAGCACTCATCACGCTCGCCGCGATTAAATGCTTCGCAAACATCGCGCGGCTGACGTCATTGTCTCCCCCCAGCATCATCACATACGCGCCAAAGACCGACCCCGCGATGTGCGCAAATCCGCCCAGCATCACGAGCATCAACTGGGCCCGCGTCATTTTCGGGATCAACGGCCGAATCGTCAGCGGCGCTTCGGTCTGCCCGATGAACATGTTCGCCGCCATGCACGTCGCTTCCGCGCCGGTCACACGCAGCGTCTTGCGCAAGCACCACGCCAGCACCGCGACAACCTTTTGCATCACGCCCATGTAATACAGCACGCTCATCAGCGCGGAAAAGAAAATGATGATCGGCAGCACCTTCACCGCGAAGATGAATCCCCACGGCTTCGATGGATCACGCAGCGCCGAGCCGAACACAAAGTCTGTCCCGGCATCCGACATCTGGATGATTCTGTTCACGATCTGCCCGAGGACCTCGAACGCCGCCTTGATCCCCGGCACCCACAAAATCGCGCCCGCAACCAGAATCTCCACAACCACGCCGATCAGCACCAGACGCCAAGGCACCCGCGAGCGATTCGTCGAAAGCGCCAACCCCAGCAGGATCATCACACCAACGCCAAGCAAGCCCCGGTACTGATCCACTTCACGCTCCCGCGCTCATCGCTGCAAAGCAGCGAAAGCCTGTAGCCTGGGGCGCAAGCCCCAGGAAAACAACGTCCCGAATCCCAAGCCGCAACGCGGCGACACGCCACCCCTCGCGCCCACAACACGCCATTAGACCAACTCCCAACCACTTCGTCCAACGGTTGCTCACCCAACCGGTCGATAGACTCCCGACCCGGCCCCCACCGGACGACCCGGACTCAGGACTTCCACTCCATGCGAATCGCCATCCCTAAAGAAATCCACCCAGGCGAAAAGCGAGTCGCGGCAACCCCGCAAACCGTCCTCCGCCTCCGCAAGCTCGGCTTCGAAGTCGCCGTACAGGCCGGGGCCGGCCTCAACACCGATCTCACCGACAGCGCGTATCAGGAAGCCGGCGCGACGATCGTCGAAGATGTCAAATCGCTCTGGTCGAGCTCGGGCGTCATCCTCAAAGTCCGCCCCCCGCAAACCGGCGGCACGCTCGGCGTCGACGAAACCGAACTCTTCGCTCCCGGTTCCCTGCTCATCAGCTTCGTCTGGCCCGCGCAGAACCGCGAGCTCCTTGAAAAACTCGCCGCGAAGCGCATCACCGCTCTCGCCATGGACTGCGTCCCCCGCATCACCCGCGCCCAAAAAATGGACGCACTCTCCGCGATGGCCAACATCGCCGGCTACCGCAGCGTCATCGAAGCCGCGCAGCACTTCCCCCGCTTCTTCACCGGCCAGATGACCGCCGCCGGAAAGATCGACCCCGCCAAAGTCCTCGTCATCGGCGCGGGTGTCGCGGGACTCGCGGCAATCGGCGCCGCCCGCGCGCTCGGCGCAATCGTCCGCGCTTTCGACCCGCGCGCCGCCACCCGCGACCAAGTCAAAAGCATGGGCGCGGAGTACCTCGAGCTGCACGTCCAGGAAGAAGCCGAAGGCAAAGGCGGTTACGCCAAAGAAATGTCCGACTCCTTCCTCAAGGCCGAGATGGCGCTCTTCGCCGCGCAGGCCATGGAAGTCGATGTCATCATCACCACCGCACTCATCCCCGGCAAACCCGCCCCCAAGCTCATCACGGCCGGCATGGTCGAGAGCATGAAGCCCGGCTCTGTCATCGTCGATCTCGCCGCGGAACAAGGCGGCAACTGCGCCATGACTCGCCCCGGTGAAGTCGTTACGCACAAGGGCGTGACAATCGTCGGCTACACCGATCTTCCCAGCCGCGTCGCCAGCCTTTCGAGCCAGCTCTACGGCGCAACCGTCGCCGCGCTCCTCGAAGAAGTCTGGAAAGACAACGCGATCACCATCGATGAGAAAGACCCTGTCATCCGTGGCGCGATGGTCACGCACGACGGCAAGATCACCTGGCCTCCACCCCCGCTACCAATTCCAACACCTGTCGCCCCGCCCGAACCCGGCGTCGCCGCCAACACGACCAAAGCCGAGCCCGCGGCCGCGCATCACGCGAACGGCGCAGCGCCCGCCTCAGCATCCACACTGTGGATCTGGATGATCCTCGCCGCACTCTTCTGCGTTGGCATCGCCTGGATCGCGCCCCCATCCTTCCTCTCTCACTTCACCGTCTTCGTCCTCGCCTGCTTCGTCGGCTGGCAAGTCATCTGGAACGTCAAGCCCGCGCTTCACACCCCACTGATGAGCGTCACCAACGCCATCAGCGGCATCATCCTCATCGGTGGCATGCTCCAGGTCTCCGGGCCACCCACTTCCGCCGCGGCAATCCTCGGCGCGATCGCCGTTCTCATCGCCACGATCAACGTCGCCGGCGGTTTCCTCGTCACGCAACGCATGCTCGCCATGTTCAGGAGGAACGCCTGACATGGACGAAGCACTTCGCACCAGCTTCTCGAACATCGGCTACATCGCTGCAAGCGTGCTCTTCATCCTCAGTCTCGCCGGACTCTCGAAGCAAGAGTCCGCCCGCCGCGGCAACGCCCTTGGCATCGCCGGCATGCTCATCGCGCTCCTAGCGACCGCGATGCGCCCCGACTTCAGTGGCTTCGGCCTGCTCATGGCCGCGCTCGTCCCCGGCGCGATCATCGGCGGCATCCTCGCCCGCCGTGTGCAGATGACCTCTATGCCCCAGCTCGTCGCGATCCTGCACAGCTTCGTCGGTGCCGCGGCAGTCCTCGTCGGCCTCGCCACCTACCTCGGCCACAACGCCGAAATGACCCCCGCCGAGCACGCAATCCACCTGGGCGAAATCTTCATCGGCATCTGCATCGGCGCCGTCACCTTTACCGGCTCGGTCATCGCCTTTGCCAAATTGCAGGGCACGATGTCCGGCAAGCCGCTCCTCCTTCCCGCCCGCCACCTCATCAATCTCATGATGCTCGCGGCCACCGTTGGCCTGGGGGTCTGGTTTTTCCGCGCCTCCGAAACTGCACCAAACGGCCTCTGGCCCCTCATCTTCGCGATCGTTGTCACCGGCATCCTCGGCGCACACTCCGTCATGGCCATCGGCGGCGCCGACATGCCCGTCGTGGTCTCCATGCTGAACAGCTACTCTGGCTGGGCCGCGGCTGCCGCGGGTTTCATGCTCGGCAACGACCTGCTCATCATCACCGGCGCACTCGTCGGCAGCAGCGGCGCGATCCTCAGCCTCATCATGTGCCGCGGCATGAACCGCTCTCTGGTCAGCGTCATCCTCGGCGGCTTCGGCACCGGAGAAGGCACTGCATCAAGTGCAACCGCGGCGGCACAGGGTGAAGTCCGCTCCATCGACGTCGCCGGCGCTTCCGACCTTCTCAAGCAAGCGAAGAACGTCGTCATCGTCCCCGGCTACGGCCTCGCCGTCGCGCAAGCCCAGCACGCACTCTCCGATGTCGTACGTTCGCTCCAGTCACGAGGCGTCAAAGTCCGCTTCGCCATCCACCCCGTCGCCGGCCGCCTCCCCGGCCACATGAACGTCCTCCTCGCCGAAGCCGACATTCCGTACGACATCGTCCTCGAGATGGAAGAGATCAACGAGGATATGCCCGAGACCGACCTCGTCCTCGTCATCGGCGCCAACGACATCGTCAACCCGAGCGCGTACGAAGACCCCAACAGCCCCATCGCCGGCATGCCCGTCATCGAAGTCTGGAAAGCCGGAACCGTCATCGTCATGAAGCGCGGCATGGCCAGCGGCTACGCCGGCATCGACAATCCGCTGTTCTTCAGGCCCAACACGCTTCTGCTCTTCGGCGACGCCAAGAAGACAGTCGAAGGCCTGCGCAACGCGCTGACGCAGTAATTCGCCCCGAAAACGCTGCTACTTCCGTATGTCGCGGCGCACGCGCCAGACGAGCCCCAAGCGCAGCGCCGGGCACACGTGTTCACCTCAACGCGGCGACAATCAGTACGGAAGACACGCGCTCAACTTCCGAACGTTCTCACCGCGACTGTCGCTTCGCTCCGGGCTCGTATAGGTGCGCTAGTGCGTTGATCACGCGACAAACAGCTCCGCACTCACGCACCAACCACTCGCGTCACCGCCCAATACAACCCAACACAAGCAATCACCACCGATCCCGGCACAACCACAACGCTCCGATACCAACTCCTCCTCCCCGCCCATCCAATCAACACAAACGCGCACGACAACACCAAAAGCTGCCCAACCTCCACTCCAACATTGAAACCCACCAGCGCCGGCACCAGCACGCTCCGCGGCAACTCCATCTCCTTGAAGGCCGAAGCAAACCCCAGCCCATGCACCAGTCCAAACGCAAACACAATCCCCGCACGCACTGCATCCTGCCCGAATGAAAAACCCTGCGGACGATCACCGCTTGCCGCCTTCGGCCTTCTCCAAATATTCTCAACCGCCACCCCCACAATCGACAATGCAATCAACGGCTCGATCACCCGAGGCGGCGCAACCACAACTCCCGTCGCTGCAAGCGCCAGCGTCACCGAGTGCGCAAGTGTGAACATCGTCACCATCACCAGCAGCGACTTCATCTTCGGGCTCGCCAGAAACAACCCGAGAATAAACAGCATGTGATCGAGCCCTTGCGGCACGATGTGCTCAACGCCCATCCGAACAAACGAAAGAAACCCCGTTCCGCGCGCAGCCGCGTACTCGTTCCCCGCGGCACTCTTTCGTTCCGCGGATTCCCCCAAAGCAATCGCCGGACTCCATTCCCCCGCTCTCAAAGGAATCGCCCGCGCTTCTGCGCCCGGAGTTTCTACGAGCAAGACCAGATCGCCCATCACTTCCGGAAACTGAATCGCCGCTTCGCGTGCATCCAGCCCGAACTCAAACACAATCACTGCTTCCGCAACCCACGGCAATCGCGGCCGTTCGCCGGCCACTCTCACATCCCGTTTCCATTTCTCAAGCGCGCTTGCATCCGGAAACGCCCTCAACATGCCGCGCAAATCGCTGCCGTCAACGCGCAATACGACATGCCGCGCCAACCTCTGCCCCGCACTTTCCAATGCTTCACCCGCCGCACCCGCCTGCCCTTCGATGAGCGCCCACACCGCGTCCTCCGGCTCCTTCGCCGGGTCTTCGTTCAAAACGAACGCCAACACATCAAAGCGCACCGACACCGTCGCGTGCCCACTCGCTTCGACCTTCAACTGTGCCGCGCACCGAACCACCGGATGCGCCATCACTCCGCGGCAGCCAATCACCGCCGCAAACAAAACTCCAATCCACCCAACCCGCCATTTCACGGCAACTTCGCCTCATCATGAAGCGACACAAGCGCATCCGCCGAAAGGGCCTGATCCCAGATTGTGAACGATCGAATCTCGCCCGCGAATCTCCGCTCCTTCTCCCACGGATCAAGCGGTGCGATGCGAACAACATTCTCATCGTCCGCCAACTCTCCCTCATTCTCGCCGACAAGTTCGCCGTCCTTGTACAGCCGCACCGTTTTCCCATCAAACGTCGCCGTCAGCATCTGCCATTTTCCGACTTCGAGCGCCGACTTACTCGGCAGATCACCGTGATGGCTCCAGAAATGCTCGCCACCCGAGAACTTCGCCAGATACCGCCCATCGCCTCCGGTCGTCTTCGCCGTCCGCCCAAACCCGGCAATCAGTGTCCGATTCTCCGGCTGCTTGTCCATCTTCACGAAGCAGTTGATCGTCCACGGCTGCGAGCCCTTGATCGGCAAGCCTGCAACGTCTTTCACTTCCAACGTCTCTGACCCAGGCGCGAACGACTCCAGTGCATAGACCGGTCCTTTGACTTCAATACGCTGCGAGAAACCTCGCGATTTATTGGGTGTCCGCGCGCGATCCGCAACCTCGGACACCGTCAAAAGAAACGGAATATTCGGCGCGAGCGGTCGAGCAAGCGCAAGAGTCACGCTCTTGCCGTCCGGTGATCCCACGGCCTGAGCAATCGCAACATCCGGATCGATCCGATAGCGCTTTGGATCAAGCGACAGCGCATTGAGTGGTTCACTGAACTCCAGCACGACTCCCCGGCTTCCCGCGCTTGCATTCACCCTGACTAGATGAGGCGGCCGTGTGTCGGTCACGTTCACATCAAACATGTTGACGCTCTTTACTTCCCCGCCTGCATCAAGAATCGCGGCACGAACCCGCATTGGTGCGCTCGCCATAAACGCCCCCGCATACGCCGGCGACGCCGCCGTCGGCGCACTCCCATCCGTCGTATACCGAATCGCCCCATCCTTCCAATACAACTCCGGCCGAATCGTGACAGTTACCGCATCATTCGGATCACCCGAAGTCACCACCCGCACGCCACCCTCGACATGATCCTTCAACGTATCAAACAGCGGCCACGCCGCCACCGCTCCCCCGCTCTTTCCCTCCACCATCGTCGCGCCAAACACAAGCACATCCGCGTCATTCGGCAACGTCAGCGTCCTCGCCCCCGCCGGCGCCTCCAGCGTGTGCAGGAACACATACGAATACTGATAGTGCGCATCACCCTGAGGCGTGTGATAGTGCGAGTTAAACCACGCGATCGGCGCCTGCTTCACATACCCCGGGACCAATCCCGCCCACTCGTTCTTCCACTGGAACGCCATCTCCGGCACTTCACCCTTCCAGAGCCGGTTATCCCACTGGCCAACATAGCCGCGCCATGACTGCACATTCTGCGTCTGCTTCTGATCTCCAATCGCGAACTCCGCGCTGCGATCGCCGTTCCGAGCCGCCGCAAGCAGATACACCGTTCCGCCCGAGTCCGACGGCAGCGCAATCGTCTGCCCCTTGCACGCGATCGCGTCACCCGCATCTCCATCCCCCAACTTCACCGACGTTCCATTGATATTGATCCCCCGCGGCATCTGCTCCTTCGCCATCGACCGCTTCTCACCATCGATCGCGAATGCTCCCCGATTCTCATTCGTCGTCGCAACGCGCGTATCGAACGTCAACGCAAACGGCTTCGCCGTCGGCCGCACGATCTGTCCCGCCGCAGGCGGAGCGAGTTTCACCGCAAACGCCTTCAAACTGAACGGCGTCAGCACCACCTTGACCGCGCCATCCTCAATCGTCGCCGAAGCCGTCTCCCGCTCCTGCCCATCCACCCGCATTGCACTTGCGATTCCATTGCCGATGCGAACATTCGCGCTCGACTGCTTTCCCGCCGTCTCGCGCAGACGCACAATCACCGCGTCCGACGCCTCCGCCTTCTTCATCGCCACAATCTGCACGCCATCACCCGCAACCGAGCCGAGCGAAACCTGCTTCCCCAGCGGCCCCGCATGCCGCGGCACAACAAACGCCCGCATCGGCGAATTCACCCGCGCCGCCTGCTCCGGCGTCTTCGCGCTCGACCAATCCCCTGCATGCGGATAGAGCGCATACAGCATCTCGTGCCGCCCGATGTCCTGCGTTCCCTGATCCTGATACCCGCCCCGTACTCCCGGCGTATACAGCAGCGTCAGCCGCAGAGTTTTGTCGTCGGGCTTATCCGATCCATACTTGCTGTCGCTCAACACCGACGCGCCAAACTTGCCGGAGACGTCGGTCAGATCAAACCACTGGTGCGACGGATTCTCGTACCGCTTGTCGCTGTTGTTCCCGCGCGTGATCGCGCCGGCCTGAATGTCGTATGTCGCGATCGGGTTTGGCGACGCAAGCACAAACGCCTGCTTCAGACTCCGCTCCTGCGTGTTCCAGTCAATGTGCGTCTGAAACTCCACGCGTTCGCCCGTGCCCGCAAGCCGAATGTCCTGCGTAAACACCGAGCCGTTGTGCTCACGCTTCACCTTCAGCGCAACCCGCGCCGGACCGTTCTCGCTGATCGCGATCTCCGCGGGTGAGTCACCCGCTTGCCCGACGAAACTCTTCGGCGGCAACTGACGATCGGCCCAATCCATATTCCACGCCGGCCAGTCCTTGGGCTTCTCATACAACAGCGCAAGCCGCGCCGGCTCCGCAAGCACTTCGCGATTCCCCACCTTGTCGAACACCGACGCCACATCCCCGTTGTCCGCGATCGTTACCTTCAGGAACTCGCTCTCCAGCGTCCGCTCCGAAACCTTCAACCCCCGAGGCCCGCCCGCCTCCTTCGCGATCGGCCGCACATCAAACGTCGCCAGGCTCATCGGCAGCACCGTCGGGGCAAACACGATGTGCGCATTCCCGTTCTCAACCGATACAACCTGCGCCGCGACATCCTTCCCATCCGGCCCCATCACCCGCACCGCGCGCCACTCGCTCTTCCACGGAATCCCCGCATCGACCGCATCCGTCCGCTCGATCGCGAGCGGGTTGTACACCACAAGGCTCGTCCCCTGCGTCGCCGTATCCATTTGCGACGAGATCGTGTCCACCGCGTGCGTCAGCACCTGCGAGAGGATGTTCCCCGCGATCACCTCATCATTCCACGCATACTCGTACGCCTTCGGCAGACTCGTCCCCGGCAAAATGTCGTGCATCTGCGAGCCGAGCACCAGCGACCAGGCATCCTCGAGCCGCTGCGCCGGATAGTCCTCGCCCGTCAGCCACCAAGCCCCCACCGCCGCCCGTTCCGCGGCATCCGCAAGCAATTCGTTCTTCCGATTCCACCGCTTCATGTACGCCTGCGACGTGATCGATCCCGCCGAGTGTTCCGTCAGCAGCAGCTCGCCCTTATACGTCGGCAACCCTGAACGCATCTCCGGCTTGATTGCGCGGAACATCCAATCCGCCGGCCCGCTGATCACCTTGATCGCGCCGTCCGTCTTGACGCTCTCCTGCACCTTCGCCACCGACTCCGGCGTCGGCGCGCCACCAGTATCGCCCGTGCCGTAGTAGTGGTAATCCACAAACACGCCCGACTTCTTCCCGTTGTTGTCGATGCGCGTCTTCCAGCTCTCGCTGTTCGCCAGATTCTCTTTCACCTGTCCGACATACGCGCCGGGATCGAGTGCCGCGAGCACCTCGCTGTCGTCCGGACCGATCCAGCGTCCCACCTTGAACGGAATCCCGACCGGCGAACCCCACGTCAGCTTCTGCGTCGAAAACCCTTGGATTCCGCAGTGATTCAAGAGTGTCGGCAGTGCCGCCGGAAACCCGAAACAGTCCGGCAGCATGAACTCTTCACTTGCGATCCCAAACTCGCGCCGAAAGAATTTGTTCCCATACATCACCTGCCGCACAAACGATTCAGTCGACGGCACGTTCGCATCATTCTCATCCACCGACGACCCGCACGGGAACCATTTTCCAGCCGCGATGTACCCCTTCAGCTTCTCATACTCCGCCGGGTAATACTCCCGCATCATCTGATACCGGCGCGACCCTGAGAAATTGAACACGTAGTCCGGATACTTCTCGAACAGGTCAAAGTTCTTGTGCAGCGTGTCCGCAATGAATTCGCGGATCGTCTGCGGATACGCCCAGCGCCACTCGGTATCGAGGTGCGCGTACCCGACGACATACAAGGTCGGCTTCGAAGCGAGCTGCACTTCTGGCGGCTTCGGCGCAGTGGACGTGCGTGGAGCATCCGCCTCACCCTCACGCGCCACCGCAATCGGCGCGATGGCCGATATTACCAGTCCAACAACACAAACCAATCGACGTGTCTGACTCATGGGCGCTCTCCGCAAATCCTCAACGCAAATGACTGTCTTTCTACAACTCCAACTCCGCCTTCAACAACGCCGCCAGCGCCTTCGAATCGCCGGCTTTCTCCACCGCCCCCCGAAACTCTTCATGCACCAGCTTCCGCGCCAGCCTCGCCAAAACCTGCAAATGCGCCTTCGCATCAATCGCTTCCGGCACCGCAAGCAAAAGCGCATGCCTCACCGGCAACCCATCATTCGATCCCCACTCGATTGCATTCGGCATCCGCCCCACCGCCACGGACACCGAATCCACCGCCTTCGTCCGGCAGTGCGGCACAGCAAACCCAAACCCGAGCCCCGTCGAATACGTCGCCTCCCGCGCCCATACATCTTCTTCTAACTCCCCCGGCCGATCCGTCCGTCCCGCACCAAACAAGATTCCCACCATCTCGCGAATCGCCTCTTCCTTCGTCGTCGCCTCGCATGTCAACTGAATCAGCTCATCCGCTATCGGCGGCCCGCCGGCACCGCCCCTTCCGAACACCGATAGCACCCCACCCTCGCCAACTGACTCCGGCTTCTCGATCGCTTCATCCAACTTTCGCCGACACTCCTCGCGATCCAATCGCGCCAGCGCGTACTTCACTTCCGCCCCGCTCGCGCCCGCGATGCTGATCTCATCGAGTCCCAAGCCGAGCAGCACCGGCAGATTCGCCGCCCGCGACGCCATCTCCCCGCACATCCCCATCCACTTCCCCGCCTCCTTCGCGTCCCGCGCCGCCTTCCGAATCAACTCGAGGAACGAAATATCCATCTCATCGACGATCGCCGCCACGCCCGCATTCCCGCGATCCGCGGCAAACCAATACTGCCCAAGGTCATTCGTTCCCAAACTGAAAAAGTCCGCGTGCTCCACAAACGCCCGCACATTCGCAGCCGCCGCGGGAATCTCCAGCATCATCCCCACCTGCAACGGTTCGGCCTTCAGCCCGCCATTCGCCAGGTTCTTCTCAGCCGCCCGCACCTGCTCGCGAAACCATTTCATTTCCGCAGCATTCGTCACCATCGGCGCCATGATCTTGACATTGCGTGCGCCGGCAGCCGCTTTCGCGATCGATCGGATCTGCGTCCGAAGCAGCGTCGCATGTTTCTTGTACAGCCGCGCTCCGCGCGCACCAAGAAACGGATTTTCTTCACCCGCCAGATGCAGAAACGGCGCGGGCTTGTCGGCACCGATATCAAACGTGCGGAAGATCACCGGCTTCCCCGCAGCCGCTTTCACAACCGCCGAGAATGTTCGAACCAGTTCCTCTTCCGTCGGCGCATGCGCCCGGCCGAGATACAGAAATTCCGTGCGAAACAGTCCGATGCCATCCGCACCGCCCGAGATCGCACGCTCGACATCCGCCGCGGACGACGCATTCGCGCCGACCTCAAAGGTCGCTCCATCACGTGACTTCCCGGGCGCACGACCAAACGACGCCAGGAATTCTTTCCTCCGCGTTTGCGCCCGAACATCAAAGTCGTAAAGCCGAATCACCGCCGCCGATGGATTCGCCGCGACAAATCCAAACGTCCCATCGATCAGCGCCGGCGCCGACTTGCTCGACTTCAAAAACGCCTCAGGCGCTGCCACAATCGCCGGCACACCCATCGACCGCGCCAGGATGATCACATGCGACGTCAGCCCGATTTCGCCCAGCACCAGCCCCGCCACCTTTGTCGCATCCACCTTGAGCAGTTGCCCCGGCGTCATCGACTCCGAAACCAGAATCGACGGTCCATCCAGCGTCGGCGCATCCTCCGAAAACTCAACACCCATCGCGCTCAGGATCTGCACCGCCAGATCCTGCACATCCGCCGCACGCTCGCGAATCAGCGCACTCGCCGCGGCACGCAATTTCTCGCCAAACGCCTCCGCCGCGTGCGCGACCGCGCATTCCGCCGTCATCCCGCCCGCGATTTTCTGCTCGACGAGCGCCAGCAACTGCGAATCGTCCAGCATGATCCGGTGCGCCGCGAGCAAGTCGGCGGCTGTACCGCTCGCCCGCCTCATCCGAGTCTCGATGTCCTCTCCCGCCACGTCGAGCGCGCTCTTCAATCTTGCCCGCTCCGCTTCCACGCCCTCCGATTTTCGATCCGGGACGCGTTCGCTCAGCGCACGAGCCCGCACAAAGACAAGCTTCCCGCGTCCGATGCCTCGCGAGGCCGGCGTACCCGACACAACTTCGACACCCATCCGCTGCAGCGCCGCCGGGACGCGCGCCGGAACAGCGTCAACAAACTCCCCATCGTCGCTAGTGGTCTCACCAAAGTGTGAGTGCACCAGTGTCTCAAGCTGCTTCGCAACCGCCGCCTCGTCCCCGCCCTCAACCGAAATCTCCCACGGATTCCCCGGCTGAATGTCGAGCGCGATCACCGATAGCACGCTCCGCGCATCCGCCTCGTCCGCCCCCGTCTTCCGCACCGACACCCGCGATTTGGACTTTTCCGCGATCTGCGCGATAAGGCTCGCCGGCCGCGCGTGCAGGCCGTGCCGGAGATTGCACGCAAATTTCAGGGTCGTCGGCACGGGGTACTCACTTCAACATCTCACCCGCTCGCGCGGGCGAGCACACCATTCGGATTCTTGATCGCTTCCGTCACCCCGACCTTGATCACTTTCTTCCCCTCGAACCGTTCCTTCTTTTCGACTTCAATATCCACGGCGAAGATCACGACATCTGCATTCTTCACGTCCGCCGCAGTCAGTTCGTTCTCAATCCCCATCGCTCCCTGCGTCTCCATCTTGATCTGGTGCCCGGCCGCTTTCGCCGCCTTCTCCAGATTCTCCGCCGCCATGTACGTGTGAGCGATGCCGGTCGGACACGCCGTCACTCCAACGATCTTCATGCCAACTCCTCCGGCTCAACTTTCGGCTTCGAGAACTTCTTCAACATATTGATCAGCAATGCCGTCGTCACCGTTCCGGCGATGATCGCCACGATATACATCACACGATTATCAATCACCGGCAGCACGATCGGCCCGCCGTGCGGTGCGTGATTTCCCACCTTCGCCAGCATCGCGATCACGCTCGCCACAATCGATCCGCCCATCAGGCACGGAATCACTCTCAGCGGGTCAGCCGCGGCAAACGGAATCGCCCCCTCCGTAATCCCGATCGTCCCCATCCCCAGCGCCGCCAATCCCGAATCGCGCTCTTCGGTCGTCCACAACCGGCGCGAGAGCATCGTCGCCAATCCCATCCCCAGCGGCGGCGTGCAGATCGCCGCGGCACACGCGCCCATCGGCAGGTAATTCCCCTTCTCGATCATTCCCACCGAGAAGAAAAACGCAACCTTGTTCACCGGCCCACCCATGTCGAACGCGATCATCGCCCCGATGACCGCCGCGAGTAAAACCGCGTTGCCGGTTTGCATGTTGTTGAGTTCGGACGACATCCACGCCATCAGCGACACAATCGGCGGTCCGATCACCATGAGAAACGCGCCGACGCAGAGCGACGACACGATCGGAATGATCAGGATCGGCATCACCGGCTTCACCAGCCGATGCGTCGGGATCTTCTTGAGTCCCGCGACGAGATATCCCGCAAACAAACCCACCACAATCGCACCAAGAAACCCCGCGCTCAGGGGCGTCGGGGGCGGCTCCTGAAACAGCACCAGCGGCCGCAGGTCGTTGCAAAGAAATCCGCCGATCGCGCCCGGCACCAGCCCCGGTTTGCCCGCGATCGAATACGCGATGTACATCGCCAGTACCGGCAGCATCAGCGTGAACGAAGTCACACCAATGTTGAGCAAAAACTGAAGCAGTGGCACCCCGCTCGGGTCCGGTCCGTGCGTGATCGGATTCAGCGGCGCGAACGCCAACGCCGCGGCAATCAAAATGCCGCCGCAGGCCACGAATGGAATCGCAAACGAGACACCCGTAAGCAGGTGCTGCCGAAGTTGTTTCAAAGAGTCGGTGATCATGCGGATTTGAAGCCAATTGATGGGGTTTGCGGGGCGGAGCAGTCTACCGGAAAACGCAAAAGACGGCCCGAACGACACCTTCCACGCGCCACCGCTTGACGCCGGCAAGAAACGCGCCTTGTATTGCCGTCCGAAATTCGCCGATAGTTGACACCATGACACTCACCAGCAGCAAACAGGGCAAATCGAAAGAGCTGAAAAGCTCGTCGGCTGTCCCTTCGCTCGGTTGAGATCCCCCTGATCCACTGAACGTTCCCGGGCCGGCCGACAAGGCTGGCCCGCACTGCTTTTGCAGCCGCGGGTTTCCCCCGCGGCTGTTTTCGTTTCCAGATCCCCCTGTTTTTCAACAACCCTTTCAGGAGCTTTCCGATGTCCGCGACCCCCGCCTCTCCGACGACAACCGCCTGCACCTGCCCCGAATGCGAAGCGAGCGTGCCCTTTGCGCGCCGCCCGCTCCAAGGCGAAGTCGTCCGCTGCCCCGATTGCAACGCCGAACTCGAAGTCACCGCCCTCGACCCTGTCGTCCTCGAACTCGCCCCCGAAGTCCAGGAAGACTGGGGCGAGTAAATCACGCTTTCCGTCTGATGCCCAATGCCTGATGCCTCGTCCCCGTGTTTCTCCGTGCTCTCCGTGTCCTTTGTGATGAATCTGCTCCTGGAGCTCCCATGCGTGTCGGTCTTCTTTATTCCCGCGTTCGTGTCGAAGAACGCCTCCTCATCGAAGAACTCGAACGCCGCGGCATCGAGCTCGAACTGCTCGACGTCAACAAGTTCCAGGCTGAGATCCACGATCCGACACCCTGGCAGCGCTTCGACGCAGTCTTCGAACGCTGCGTCAGCCAGACCCAGGCCGTCACCGCGGTGCGCGTGCTCGAATCCTTCGGCATTCCCTGCATCAACTCGAGCGCCGTCATCGAGGCCTGCGGCGACAAGCTCACCACTTCTCTGATTCTCGCGCGGAACGGCATCGCAACCCCGCGCGTCCGCGTCGCACTCGACCCGGAAACCGCACTCGAAGCCATCGAGGAAATGGGCTACCCGGTTGTGCTGAAGCCCGCCGTCGGTTCGTGGGGCCGCTTGCTCGCACGCGTGAATGACCGCGACGCCGCGGAGGCGATCTTGGAGCACAAGTCCACCCTCGGGTCGGTCCAGCACGGCGTCTTCTACATTCAGGAGCATGTGAACAAGCCGGGTCGCGACTTGCGGGTGTTCGTGATCGGAACAAGCCCGATCGCCGCGATCGAGCGTCGCAGCGAACATTGGATCACCAACACCGCGCGTGGTGGCCAAGCTGCGGGCTTCCGCATCACGTCCGAGATCGATGATCTCTGCCGCCGCACCGCTCGCGCGATGGCGGGACAAACTGGCGCACTGCTCGCGATCGACCTGCTCGAAACCGAAGACGGCCGCCCACTCGTCAGCGAAGTGAATCACACGATGGAGTTCCGCAACTCGATCGCGACGACCGGCGTTGATATCCCGGCTCGCATGGTCGATTACGTGCTCGGTATCGCCGAACGCCGCAGTCTGACCCGTGCTTCGCAGGCGGCTGCAATCGCGCCGAGTTCTTCGGCTTTCATCGCTCCTGGCCCAGTGGGGGTTGCATGAGTTCGCCCTTGCGAGTTTCGATTGTCGGGGGATCGGGCTACGGAGGAGGGGAAGTCCTGCGTCTCCTGCTCGACCATCCGGGCGTGACTGTTTCACAGATCACCTCCCGCCAGCAAGCCGGCAACTACGTGTACAGCGCGCACCCGAATCTGCGTGGCCGCACGACGCTCCAGTTCACGACGCCGGATCAACTCGAACCGTGCGATGTGCTTTTCCTGTGCATGCCGCACGGGGAGGCGAGCGGACAGATCGAGCGGTACACCTCGCTTGCCCACCGCGTGATTGATCTCTCGGCGGACTTCCGGCTGCGTGATGCGGCCCAGTACCACCGCTGGTACGCCGCCCCCTACCCGCAGCCCGCGTGGCTCGACCGCTTTGTCTACGGCCTGCCCGAACTCCGGCGCACGCAACTGACCGGTGCCCGGCTCGCCAGCGGCGTTGGCTGCAACGCAACCGCGATCAATCTCGCGTTGCTTCCGCTGGCCAAGGCCGGACTGATCAAGTCTGTTGTCGCCGACCTCAAGGTCGGTTCGTCCGAAGCGGGCAATGCCTCTTCGCCGTCTAGCCATCACCCGGAACGCTCGGGAAGCGTGCGTTCGTTCGCGCCGACCGGCCACCGGCATCAGGCCGAAGTGAAGCAGGAACTGATGGATGTGCACGGCACGTTTGACCTGCACATGAGCATCACATCTGTTGAACTCGTGCGGGGTGTGCTCTGCACGGCGCACATCACGCCCACGCAGAAGCTCGAAGAGAAGGCGCTCTGGAAGCTCTTCCGCGAGGCGTATCGAAGCGAACCATTCGTGCGTCTCGTCAAGGATCGCTCCGGAATCCACCGCTATCCCGAACCAAAGATTCTCGCCGGCACCAACTACTGCGATGTCGGCTTCGAGTGCGACCCGCATTCGGATCGCATCGTCGTGCTCTCCGCCATCGACAACCTCATGAAGGGCGCTGCCGGCTCGGCCGTTCAGTGCATGAACCTCATGTGCGGCTTCGAAGAAACGCAGGGACTGACTTTCCCCGGCCTCCATCCGATCTAAACCCCCATCACACTTATGACAACCAGCCATCCATACGAAGTCTCGGTCGTCAAGCTTGGCGGCAGCGTGGGCAAGGACCCCCGGGCATTCTGCCGCGACGCGGCAGAATTGCTCGGCCGGGGCCAGCGCATCGTCATCGTGCACGGCGGCTCCGAACACACCAACGAACTCGCCGAAGCGCTCGGCCATCCGTCGCAGTTCATCACGAGCCCGAGCGGGCACACGAGCCGGCGCACGGATCGGCGCACGCTCGAGATCATGCAGATGGCCTGCCGCGGTTTGCTCAATCAACAGATTGTCGAGCAATTGCAGGGTCATGGTGTTCGCGCCATCGGGTTGTCGGGAATGGATGGAGGCATCTGGCGTGGCGAGCGCAAGGCCGCGATCCGGGCCGTGGTGGATGGCCGCGTGACGGTGGTACGTGATGACTTCACCGGCGCCGTGAGCGAAGTGAATGTCACGTTGCTTCGCACGTTGCTCGACGCAGGCTTGACTCCCGTACTTTCACCACCGGCGGTGAGCTTTGGCGGCGAACCGATCAATGTTGACGCAGATCGCGCCGCCGCGATGACTGCAGCGGCGCTCGGCGCTCGCAACCTGCTGCTGCTCAGCAACGTTCCCGGCTTACTGGCGAAGTTTCCGGATGAGTCGTCCCTGATCGATCGCCTCCCCAAGTCGCAGATCGAAGCCGCGCAGTCCGCGGCACAAGGCCGCATGAAGAAGAAGGTTCTCGGCGCAAGCGAAGCCCTGCAGGGCGGAGTGCGGAGGGTCGTCATCGGCGACGCACGGCGACGCAGCCCTATCACCGAAGCGCTGCTCGGAGTGGGAACCGTCATCGAATGAGCGGTACCCTGGCACAATCCACCACACCCGCGATATCCGATGCTCAGGCAACCGAGCTGCTGGTTGATCTCGTCTCCACGCCGAGCCTCAGCATGCACGAGCGAGCTTGCGCGGAACTGCTCACCGCGCGGATGACGGCATGCGGACTCGATTCGACAATCGACGCCAGCGGCAGCGCGGTCGGCGTGCGGGGCGACTCGTCGCCGGGCGCCAAGGAGATCGTGCTGCTCGGGCACATCGACACAGTTCCCGGCGTCGTACCGGTAAGGCAGGAAGGCGATATTTTCTACGGCCGAGGCAGCGTCGATGCAAAGGGCCCGCTCGCGGCGTTCACCATCGCAGCGGCGCGTGCTTCGTTGCCGCCAGGCGTCCGCGTACGCGTAATCGGTGCAACAGAGGAAGAAGCAGCGACTTCCAAGGGTGCGAGATTCGCGGCAGTGAACTACAAGGCCGATGCGTGCATCATCGGGGAACCGAGCGGGGTTGATGGCGTCACGCTCGGATACAAAGGCCGCTCGATCGCGAAGCTGACGCTCGAAACCGATTCCTCGCATTCGGCGGGGCCGGAAGCGACTGCCGCCGAACTCGCGTTCGACGTCTGGTCGCGCATTCGGGCTGCGTGCGATGCTCGAACGGCGGGCCCAAAGCGTGTGTTCGATCAAGTGCAGTCGCGGCTGCGCTCGATTCATTCGGATCACGACGGACTCGCGGATCGCGCGGCGCTGACGATCGGATTTCGGATTCCGCCAGGTGTGACGCCGCAAGAGCTGGAAGCGATCTGCGCAGAGGTGACCGCGAGCGTGGACGCTCGGACGAGTTGGCATTTTGCTGGACATGAAGTAGCGCATGTAGCGGATCGAAGTAATGTGATTGCGAGGGCGCTGACAGGTGCGATTCGGGCGGAGCAATTGACGCCCGCGCCGAAGCTCAAGACGGGGACATCAGACATGAATGTGGTTGGGCCGGTCTGGAATTGCCCGATCGCGGCGTACGGACCTGGCGACAGTTCGCTCGATCACACGCCCAATGAGCACATCAAGATCTCGGAATACCTCGCATCAATTCGTGTTCTGACGCGGGCGATTGAAGCTATTGGACGGGAGCTGGTTGAAGGGTGTTGAAGGGTGCTTGCGTAGGAGAAGTTGTTTCGGCGGACGGGGTCGTCGCGACTGGGCGGGATTCGGGTGGGCCGGCACCTGGTTCGCCGTCTTCTAAGCCCCATCCGCCACCGAGCGCTTTGTAGAGCGCGACGAGACTTGTTGAGACGTTGGTTTCGCTTTGGGCGAGCGCATCTTCGGAGACGAATAACTGGCGCTGCGCGACGAGGACGTTGAGGAAGTCGGTGCGGCCGTTGCTGTAGAGCTGCATGGAGAGATCGACGGCCTGGCGGTTGGCTTCGACGGCTTCGGCGAGCGAGACGCGGCGTTGCTGCTGCGAGGTGAAGTTCACGAGCGCAGTTTCAGTGTCCTGCAGTGCAACAAGAACCGTTTGCTTGTAGGTCGCAAAGGCTTCGTCGGTCGCGCCGCGCTGAAGTTCGATGTTGCCTCGGGTCTGGCCACCATCAAAGACGAGCCAGTTCGCGCCGGGGCCGTACGACCAGTAGTGATTCGCGAGACTGCCGAGGTCGCCCGCGTTGCCGCCTTGCAGACCGATCGAGCCGGTGATGTTGAACTGCGGATACAGATTTGCGATCGCGGCGCCGATCTGCGCCGTCGCGGCGTGCAGGTTCGCATCGGCGCGGCGGATGTCGGGCCTGCGCTGAAGCAGTTCGGAGGGCAGACCGATCGGCACGGTTGCGGGGGCCTTCGGGATTGCCTGATTCGGCGTGAGTTCGGCGAGCAGCACGGCCGGTTCTTCGCCGAGCAGAACACCAAGGGCGTAGATGTACGTGCGGATTTGGCCTTCGAGAACGGGAATGGATGAGCGGGTCGATGCGACCTGCGCCTGCGCGTTCGCGACGTCGAGCGCTGCGACGAATCCGGCTTCGAAACGTTCTTGCGTCAGCGAGAGAGTCGTCTCTTGAGCTTCAAGGTTGCTCTTCGAGATCGCGAGCTGGTTCTGCGCGCCGCGGAGGTTGATGTAGTTGGTGCCGATTTCGCCGGCCATGGTCACGAGCACATCGTCGCGGTTCTCGAACGAGGCTTCGAGCCCGGCCTTGGTGGCTTCGATCTGGCGGCGGATACCTCCGAAGACATCAATCTCCCACGATGCATCGAAACCGGCCTGATAGAACTCGCTGATGCGGCCGTTGCCGCCGGTGCCGACGCCACCGAGTGGGCTCCGCGTTTTCTGCGCGCTCACGCCGATGCTGAGCGAGGGGTAGAGACCACCGGTGGCGATGATGACCTGCGCGCGGGCCTGGCGGATGCGGGCGATGGCGACGGCGACATCGAGATTCTGACGCTGCGCGACGGCGATCAGGTCGGTGAGTTTCTGATCGTTGAATTCGCGCCACCAGCGGGAGATTTCGATCGGGTCTTCGTTGGGTTTGCTGGCGAGGCTGTCGGGCGCGACGCTCTTGTCGAGGCCGGCGAACTTCGAAGCGACTTTCGTTTCGGGCTTCTGATAGTCGGGCCCGACCATGCAGCCTACGGGAAGTCCGGCGAGCGCAAAGAGACTGGCGCTGAGGATGCTCTTTGAGAGCGTGCGCGAGAATGGTGATGCGAAAGCGGTCACGCGGGCCTTTCTATTCGTACCTGAGCGCCTCGATCGGGTCGAGGCGGGATGCTTTCCAGGCGGGGTAGAACCCGAAGACGATGCCGACGACTGCGGAGACGACGATCGAGGCGATGATGGCTTCGACCGAGCTTTCAACCGGCCAGCGGAGGAATTTCTGAACCATCAGTGCCGCGCCGCGGCCGAGCGCGAGGCCGAGCAATCCTCCGATCAGGCAGAGGAGGGTGGCTTCGGTGAGGAACTGGCGGAGGATGTCGCGTGAGCGGGCGCCGACGGCCATGCGCAGGCCGATCTCACGGGTGCGCTCGGTGACGGAGACGAGCATGATGTTCATGATGCCGACGCCCCCCACCACCAGCGAGATGAGCGCGACGGCGAGGAGCAGATTCGTCATCATGTTGGTCGTGCTGGCGAGGGCGTTGGCGCTTTCGGTCATGTCGCGGATGCTGAAATCGTCGGGCTCGCCGGTTTGCAGACGGTGACGCTCGCGCAGGAGCGAAGTCACTTCGCGGATGGCGGGTTTGATCTGCTCGCCGGATGTTGCGGACATGATGACCTGATCGACGTTGGCGAATCGGACCGGCATCGGTGCGTCGGCCGCCTGCGTGGATGACTGTGCAGGAAAGATTGCCGTTGCCCCGGGATAAGTTGAATCGGCGGAGTTTGCGGATGATGTGGTCGATGTGCTTGCGGTTGTGGAACTCGCGGTCGAGCTACCGGAGACGCGGTACTTAATGGTGGTCCACGGGGCGAGCAGGATGTCGTCCTGGTCCATGCCGAAGGCGTTGGCGCCTTTGGCGGTCAGAACGCCGACCACTGTGAAGGCAACGTTCTTGACGCGGATTTCTTTGCCGACGGGATTGACGCCACCAAAGAGTTCGCGCACGAGAGTCTGGCCGACGACGCAGACGCGCGAAGCGTTTCGCACGTCGGCATCGGTGAAGATGTCCCCGTCGGCCATTTGTGACCAGTCGCGCACGGTGAGGTACGCGGGGGTCGAGCCGTAGACGAAAGTCGGAACCCAGTTCTTATCTTGATAGACGAGTTGGGGGCGGGCACGGACGAGAGGGGCTGCCGCGGCGATGGCGGAGCATTCGCGGATGATCGCGTCGCAGTCTTCGGCGGTGAGTGTGAGCGAGCTGCCGCCACCGAAGGAGACGCCGCCGGTGGATGCCGTTCCGGGGAAGATCAAAAGGTTGTTCGCGCCCATGCTGGCGATGGTTTTCGAGATCGAGCCCGACGAACCCTTGCCGATTTCCATCATCGCGATGACGGCGGCGATTCCGATGACGATGCCCAGGACGGTGAGCGCGGAACGCGTGATGTTGCGGCGGAGGGCGCGGATCGCGGTGCCGAGCGTCTTCTTGATGGTCATGCGACCTGCCTTTCCGTGCCGGACGGGTGCGTGGCATCGCCGTGCGAGGGAAGAGTCGGGGGCGGACCTTCGCGGATCGTGTCGGACTCGATCATGCCGTCGCGCAGTCGGATGTTGCGGCGAGCGTGGCCGGCGACGGTTGGATCGTGCGTGACCAAGATGATCGTGATGCCTTCGGTACGGTTGAGGCGATCGAACATCTCGAGGATTTCGGCAGTGGTGCGCGAATCGAGGTTGCCGGTGGGTTCGTCGGCGAAGAGGACCGGGGGCTGGTTGATGAGGGCGCGAGCGATTGCCACGCGCTGCTGCTGGCCGCCCGAGAGCTGGCTGGGGCGGTGGTCCATGCGTTCGCCCAGGCCGACCATTTTCAGAAGATCGGTGGCGCGCTTCTTGGCGTCGCGCTCGCTGAGGCCGGAGTTGGTGTATGCGAGGGGCATCATGACCTGCTCAAGCGCTGTCGTGCGGGGGAGGAGGTTGAAGTTCTGGAAGACGAAGCCGATCTTCTTGTTGCGGATCATCGCGCGGGCGTCGGAGGACATGCGTGAGACTTCGACACCGTCGAGCCAGAACTCGCCGCTGGTGGGGCGATCGAGACAGCCGAGCAGGTTCATGAGCGTGGTCTTGCCGGAGCCGGAAGAACCGGTGAGCGCGACGTAGGCACCTCGCTCGATTTCGAGCGTGATGCCACGCAGCACGTGCACGCTGATTTCTCCCACGCGGAACGTGCGACGGATGTCGTTGAGTTTGACGAGGGTGTCAGACATAAGAAGGCATTAGGCATCGGGCATCGGGGATCTGCAATTCGGAATTAGCGACCGCCTCGGTTGCCGCCGCCTCCGCCACCACCTGGGCGGCCGCCACCGAAGGGGTTGGCCGGGGCGAAGGGGTTGGTTGTGCCGCTGGATGCGGTTGAGCCTGCGACGACTTCGCCGACGACGACTTGATCGCCTTCGTGGAGGTTGTCGCTGTCGACTGCGGTCAAGAGGCCGTCGGAGATTCCGACGCGGACTTCGACGGCGCGGAGGCCGGAATCTTCGAGAACCCAGACGGTGCCCTTGCGTTCGGCCGCGCGTTCAGCACGGGTTGCGGTTTCGACGGGGACTGTTCCAGCTTCACGATTGCGGCGCTGGCCGCGGGGGCGATTCGGGTCGTCGGGACGGGCGGAAGTTCCCGCCGGAGAGCTGGGCATCGGGACGGGGTCGGGCGTTTTTGCGGTTGGGATGGATGCGTTGGGAGTTGTTGCGGTTGGAATTGAAACAGGAGGAGTTGCAGTTGCGGGCGCTGCTGCGATGACGGGCAATGTTGCCGTGGTCGGAGCCCAGCGGAGCGCGGCGTTGGGGACGGCCATGGTGTTCCGTGCTTCATCGACGACGAAGCGGACGTTGGCTGTTAGATATGGAAGGAGGCGCTTGTCGGGGTTGTCGGTGGCGATTTCGGCGGTGTAGGTGACGACGTTCTGCGTCATGGTTGCGTTGAGGCGGACCTTGCGGACTTCGCCCTTGAAGGTTTCGCCGGGGAAGGCATCGACGGTGAAGGTGACGGGATGGCCGGGAATTACGTGGCCGACGTCGGCTTCATTGACCTGAACCAGCACCTTCATTTTGGTCAGGTCTTTGGCGAGAAGGAAGAGGCTGGGTGCGTTGAGGCTGGCGACGACGGTCTGGCCGATCTCGACGCGGCGGTCGATGACGACGCCGCTGACTGGAGAGATGATCGTGCAGTAGGCGAGGTTGCGATTGGCGCGGAGGAGAGACGCCTGTGCGATGGCGACGGAGGCGTTGGCCTGCGCGATGGATGCTTCGGAAAGAGAGATGGTCGCGGTGCCCTGTTCGTACGCAGACTTTGCGGCATCGAAGTCGGCGGCAGAGATGGCGCGGCTTTGACCGAGCTTCTGGGCGCGGGCCCAATCGCGCTCGGCCTGATCGAGCTTGGCTTTGGACTGCGCGAGGTTGGCCTGCGCGACGAGGACCTGTGCCTTACTCTGCGCGAGCTGCGCTTCGGCGGTTGAGACGTCGGCCTTGAAGAGCGCATCGTCGATTTTTGCGAGGACCATGCCGGCATCGACTTCGGAGCGGTAGTCAACGGGCTTGCCATCTTTGCCGTTGCCGAAACTGGCGATGAGACCGTTGACCTGAGCACCGATGTCGACGACATCTTCGGGAACGATGGTGCCGGTCGCGGAGATGCTGGAGATGATGTCGGCTTTGCGGACCTGGGCGGTGCGGTAGACGGATGAATCGGGTTTGGCGCGGGCGCGATAGAGCTGCCAGGCGTATGCGCCGCCACCTCCTAGGAGACCAAGGACTACGAGCCAAACAATCAGCTTCTTCATCAAAGACTCCGACCTCCCGCTGCGACGCTTCGCCCGAACCCTGCAATCTTCCTACGAAGTAGAACTGTTGGAGGGCTCAGTGTGTTGCGTCGGCGAACGGAAAAAAGATGCAGGGCACGGATCGGTTAATTGACTGAATTGCGGAGAGGAAGGCATCGGGCATGAGGCATCAGGCATTAGGAACGAAAAAGCCCGGCAGCGCGTGCCGCTAGCCGTCGTCTGCTGTGCCGCAGGCGCATGAAACACTGGTTTGAGCGTGGGAAGTACATGAGGCGGAGTTCATGCACGGGTCTGATTTTGCCGGGGTTTTGAAGGGTTGGGGAAAGAGGGGCAAGGGATGGCGGCGCGCGGTGCGTTGTGACAGTCTGTCAAAGAGAGGCGAAGGATGTGCCGCGCTGGTGGAGGCGGAGGAGATGTTGACGGGGATTGCGGAATGGGTATTCGTGTGGGCGGAACTTTCGGATTGCGTTTCCTCTTCCTGTTCGGCGGCGACGCGCGCGGCGCGGAGGCGGGCGAGATCGGGGACTTGGTTTGGGCTTCGGGGAGAAGCGGGTGCGCGGTGGCTTGGCGCTTTTGCGCTGGTCTGTTTCAGGATGGCTTCGCTGACGCGCCGGCGGAGGTCGCAATCGGCGTGCTTGGCGTGACGATCGAAGATGGTGAGATAGTCGAGCGTGGCGAGGGCCTTGGAGCGGGCGCGGGCGCCGAGGACGTGTTGGCGGAGACGTTCGACGTGCGCGAGGCGGCGGAGGATTTTCGTTGCTTCGTCGGATTCCAAGATGTCGAGTACTTCGCGCACAGTGAGCTTGTTGTGCTCGGCAATGTCCTCGGGTGAGAGGTTGTCGTTGAGGAAGGCGTGGAGGATGGGTGAGAGGAGGGGCATGGGGTAATCCGGAAGGGGCAGAGGGACAGAGGGGCGAAGGGGCAAAGGGAGAGATCGCAATTCTCAAAATGGCAAATCGCAAATAGGACAAAAACAGGGGCCTCTATAGAGGGGGCGTGAAGCGCCAATGGCCCGAAATAACCGTAACTAGGACCTGTGCAAAATCGCGCGCAAGTGATTGCGCGGCGGGGGGATGAATTGAATTTTGCAAAATGGAAAGAGGGGTGGCTTTGTCGCATACCTTTGGCCCAAAAAAGCAGTAACTACGCGTTTGGTAAGGGTCGCGCGGTGTCTGATGCGGCGTGGTTGGGCGTTGACGCAGAACCGAGAAATTGCGAATGCCTTGCACGGCGAAGCCGTGATGGTTTGTAGCCGGGAGTGAAGCGAGGCTTCACGAGCGCCACCCCCGGAGATGTCGCCTCTGTTTCTGCACGCCGAAGGCGTGCTGGCGAAGCGGGGACTCAATCAATGTGGCGAACGCCAATCGCAATCAGTCCCAGGCATAACGCTCATCGAGTTTTTCATCGTACTTGTGAGCGAGCTTGCGGATTTCGTCTTTGAAGTCGATTCGTTTGTGATGCGTCTTCTGATTCGCGATGTATCGCTTGAGCGCTTTGGAGCCCGACTCGCCAATCGAGAACGCGAAGTAACCGTCTTGCCATTGGAAATCGCGATGGGACTGGCGCATCCAGCGTGAGGATTCACGTTTTATCTCGAGCATGAGGGTGGACAACGCCACAGTTTTTCCGAGATTCACAAGAAGGTGAACGTGGTCGGCGGTGCCGCCCATGTCGAACAGCGCGGATGACTTCTTGCGGCAGATGCCACCGACATAGGCGTAGAGATCGTTTTCGATCTCCGCCGGAATCTTCGGTTGCCGCGCCTTGGTCGAGAACGTGATGTGAATGAGAAGCTTGGAGAGCGTCGATGCCATTTGGGCAGATTACCAGCACACCTTCGGCGTGCGGGGATCTCTGCGCGGCTTACCGGGGGTGGCGCTCGGAGGACCTCGCTTCACCCCCGGCTACGAACCGTCACGGCTTCGCCGTGAAAGGCAACGTGAAAGACAAACTGAGGACGGCGTGGCCGCCAGGAATTGTGCAACGGCGCCCTCGCTTGCGTGTCGGGCTCGTCGAGGCATTGCGTTGGTGGATGCGCTTAGTTCTTGTCGTCTTTTTCTATGACGACGGCGGTGCCGTAGCAGAGGACTTCGGTGGCGGCGGCGGCGCCTCCTAGTTCGGAGGCGTCATAGTGCAGACCGACTATGGCGTTGGCGCCGACGGACTTGGCGTGTTCGAGGAGGATGTCGTAGGCGTGTTGGCGTGCCTGGTCGCACATGTCGGTGTAGGCGCCGATGTTGCCTCCGACGATGGATTTGAGACCACCGAGAATGCCTTGCTTGATGGTGGGTGCGCGGACGATTATGCCGCGGACGACGCCTTTGTATTCGACGATGCGGAAGCCTTCGAGGTGGAATGTGGTGGAGACGAGCATGGGGGGAGGATAGCGGAATGTGGGATGTGGGATGTGGGATGTGAGATGTCGGTACGCGGAGTGCGGAGTGCGGAGTGCGGAATTTTAGTTGCAGCGTGCGGGTTGATTGCGGAGTTGGGGCGCTCATGGAAGTCACCCCCTTCCCTCGCTCCCCTTGGGGAGGGGGTTTTTGAATTGCGCGTTTGTGTGTTTGTGCGCGCTCGGTGGGGCTTGCTTTTTTCGGGCGTTGCGTTGTCGGTGCAGGCGGCACAGACGGATGCGACTTCTCGACAACTGGGGCTAGAGGGGTGACTTTGGGCGGAAGTGTTTCCGATGTTGAACTCTGACCGGCGGCACCTTTATGGGTGGCGTCGGCCCTCGGACGCGGGTTCGCGTCTGGGAGGGGATGAATCTGGTTTCCTCGCTTTTGGGTCTGCCTTCGGGGCGGGCGTGGGACTTCGGCAACGGGGTGCAGGAGCAGGGTTGAGCGAGGTGGAGCACTTAGGGAAGCGGGCGGGCCGGTTGGCCGCGGCCCACAAGCAAGGAGTCAGGCATGTTGAAGCAAACGATTCGCAAGGGTTTCACGCTGGTCGAAATTTTGATCGTGGTGGTCATCCTGGGCATTCTGGCGGCGATCGTCGTCCCCCAGTTCACGAACGCCACGCAGGATGCGCAGGCGGGCAACATCAAGGCTCAGCTTGATACGTTGAACAACCAGATTGAGTTGTATCGCGCTCGCACCAACAAGTACCCGGACTTCACGGCCGCCACGGTATGGGACGACATGATCAAGGATGGCTATGTGAAGTCCGCACCGCTCAACCCGTTCAACGGCCTTTCGACTGTGAACGTTGGCAACAGCACCGCCACTGGCTGGTACTGGTACACCGACGCGAACGGCCAGAGCTCGCTCTGCGCCTCGAACTTCAACAACGACAAGACTTCTGCCACCTACGGCAAGATCACCCCGGGCACTTCGACTCCCTGAGTGAGACCGCAAGGAATTCTTAAAGACTGGGCTCGGAAACGGGCCCGGTTCTTTTTCGGTGGAGTTTTGTTCAGTGCCTCGAAAGGAGAGGTGGTGCCGCATGATCCAGAAGTCTTCGAGCGGTCGCTCTCGGCACGGATTCACGCTGGTCGAAATCCTGATTGTCGTGGTGATTCTGGGAATCCTTGCGGCGATCGTCGTCCCGATGTATGCGACCGCCACCACTGATGCGAAAAAGCAGGCGACTGCGGATCAGCTCGTGAAGCTCCGGCAGGCGCTGGGCGTGTACTACGTGCGGAACAACGCCCGCTTTCCGAACGTCGCGGCCGGCAACGGAACTTGGGGGGAGTTGATGACCGGTGGCTATTTCATGTACCCGCCGGCGAATCTGATTGCCGGGACGAATGGGAGCATGATCACTTTCGGTGCCGGACCCGATTCGGCGCCCACCACGTCGTATGGATGGATCTTTAACCCGGCTACTGGAGACGTCTGGGCCTCATGCTTCGACGCTAACGACAAACCGTTTCCTTGAGTAAAACCTTGAACACGAAAAACGCCAATTCAGTCCTTCGCTCCGCTCGATCGGGCTACACGCTCATCGAGGTGTTGATCGTTGTGTCGGTATTGGGAATTGCCGCGGCGATGAGTGTTCCGGCGTTCAAACAAACCGGTGTGTTCAAGGTTCAGTCGGCGCTGCGGACGATTGTCTCGGACATTACCGAGATGCAGTCGGACGCGTTGGCGACGCAGCAGGCGCGGGCGATTGTGTTTGATGCCGCGAAGGGTTCGTACACGATGTGCCGCGTGCCGGGGACGTCGGTTGATCCGACGGTGGACGCGATCTCGACGCAGATGATCGGCGGCGCTTCGTACGGCAACGCGATCATCAAGAACGTGAGTTTCAACAACAGCCAAACGCTGATCTTTGATGAACTGGGCGCGCCTGTAACGGCGGCGGGAAGCAATACGCCGGCGGCGGATGGTTCGTTTGAGGTCATCGGATCGGGACAGACGTACAAGATCACCGTGCAGGGATACACCGGGCGGGTGACGGTGACGAAGACGGCGGGGGATTAAGAAAAAGGCACAGACACCGCCCGGAAGGGCGGTGCCACAAGGCAAGCGCATGGGAGGCGACGTGGGAAACAGCAATACGAATGGCAACGGGCCGGAAATACAGCCTGATGTCGGGATGGAAGGCAACACCAGCTTCGGAGGCGGGATCACGCTGAAGAGCGCGGTCATGTCGATGGCGATGGTGCTTGCGCTGGGAATGCTGATCTGGGTGAAACTCAGGCTCGTGACGAATGTGCCGCGGACTGCGTATGCGGAGCCGGATCGGCGCCAGGTTGAGCAGGTGAAACCGGTGGTTGCGAAGCAGCAGACGGCGGATGCGACTGAGAAGCACTGAGAAATGGCCAAATAGCAAATTTTGAAATGGCAAATGCGGAGGGGAGGCCCTCCGTTTTTTGTTGCGTTTGGGCATTTCGGACAGCAGGGGCATCGATGGCGCGGTGAGGTGTCGCCGCTTTGCGGCTAGAAACACAAAGAGAGATGGGATGGATTTGCCGGAGATGTCCTGGGGCTCGCGCCCCAGGCTTAAGGCTGGTCGCCGCTTCGCGGCTGCGAAGAAGACTTTCGAGCAAGTTACTCAGCGGTTGCTCGCGATAATCGCGATGATGGCGATTGCGACCAAGGCGATGAAGATGAGGGTGCCGATCTTCCAGCGGCTGTAGGGACGGTCGCCGATGAGTTCGCCGGTGCGGCCGTTGATGAGGACGCGGTAGAGCTTTCGGTTGAAGCGGTAGGCGCTGACCCACATGGGCAAGAGGATGTGCTTGAAGGTGATGTCGTCGTAGCTGGATCGCATGGAGCTGATGCGCTGGTGATCTCCACCGATGTCGGAGCAGATTGTGGATTCGATGGTGGGACGCATGCGCTGCTTGGCGCCTTCGAAGCCGCTGGGAAGATCGATGCTGTAGCTTTCGCAGCGGAAGCCGGCGAGGTAGGCGTCGTCGTATGGAACAAGTTCTTTCAGACCCCAGGGCTCGGCTTCGGTCTGGTTGTTGAGGGGGAGAGAGGTGCTGGCGGGGATGAGGACATCATCGAAGTTGTCCACGACTGTGCCGCTGGCGGGATACCAGCGGGTCTTTCTCACCTGTCGAGTCTGGGTGGTGAGTTTGCCGTTGACGGTTGTCGTGTAGGTTTCGGTTTCCCAGTAGTCCTCGCCTCGCTGGCCTTCGTAATCGGTTGTCGCAATGCAGTCGTAGGTCCAGAAGGGCATGTAGGCGCCGACGAATGCGCCGTCGAGAAACGCTTCCCGGGCGAGTTTGGTCGGGGCGAACCAGCGGGATTTGAGCCAGGCGCGGTAGTTGTCGATCGCGGTGCGGCGGGTGATGGAAAAGGGCATGATTGCCGCGGGTTTCAGGCGTTTTTTGGAGACGGCCTGCGCGACGATGGCGGTGCCGCAGAACGGGCAGAGCTTGCTGGTGACATTGTCGGGGAACTCGACGTTGGCGCCGCAGCCATCGCAGCGGACTTCGAGTCGCTCGAGGGTTTCGGCGTTGTGTTCGAGATCTTCGAGAGCGCGGTGGTAGTCGGCTTCTTCAACTTCGGCGATGGGAGCGGGAATGGGGTTGAGTGTGCCGCAGTGTTCGCAGCGGAGGGCTTTGTCGCCGGGGGAGTAGACGAGATCGGCGCCGCATTGGGAGCAGGGGAAGGTGCGGTGAACGCCGGGGAGGGGAGCGGAGTCGATGGATTCGGGATCGGACATGATGAAATGAGAGAGCAAGTGTGCGAAGGCGAAAGCGGGATCGAATTTCGTACGGTTTACGAGCACGCCTTCGGCGTGCAGTTTTGTTTTGCGTGACAACCGGGGATGCCGCTTCGCGGCGATCCCCGGCTATTGCCGGGCACGGCTTCGCCGTGCAGAGGCGGGAAAATGCTGCGGTTGAAAAAACGCCACTCGCGAGATCTGGAGCGAGCGGCGATGACGATTTGTCACGGAAGTGGCGGCGGGTTGCTGCCGAGGGTCATGTGGAGGTCGGGGCATTCGGATGCCGCGGCCCAGGCGGGCATGCCTTGTTTCCAGACGAGGGTTTGCGGGGTGAGCTTGCCGGTGCTGGAGAGTTGGGCGAGCGTGGCCATGTCGAAGGGGCCGGCTTGCTTGCCGTCGATGGCGACGAAGAAGCGGGCTGCGGATGCGCCGGGGATCGGCGGTGCGTTTGCTCCTGCGTTGGCGCCTGCGATTGCGCCGGACATCTGGTTGGCCATTGCGAAGCCGGCGCCGATGCCCATGCCTTGGGCCATTCCCCCGCCGTTGGGATTTTTGGCGGCGTCACCGATGGCGGTCGCGGTCTGGAACTGCGTGAACTTGCCCATGTCGCCGATCACGCCCATGCTGGTGCGCTTGTCGAGAGCGGCTTCGACTTCCGGAGGAAGCGAGATGTTCTCGATGAGGAAGGCCATGAGATCGATGCCGTAAGTCTTGAAGGGCGGCTTGATCTTGCTGGCGATGAGCGAGGAGAGTTCCTCGTAGTTGCTGGCGAGATCGAGCGCGGGGACCTTGCTCTCGGCGAGTGCGTCGGAGAAGCAGGTGAGAATGAAGTTGCGGAGCTGGTCGGTGATGCCGTCGGCGGTGAAGCGGCCGCTGGTGCCGCTGACTTCTTTGACGAGCGCGCCGGCGTCGCCGACTTTGAAGGCGTAGGTGCCGTACGCGCGCAAACGCATGGGGCCGAACTCGGCGTCGCGGAGCATGATGGGGTTGGCGGTGCCCCACTTGCAGTCGGTGAACTGGCGGGTGTTGACGAAGTAGACCTCGGCCTTGAAGGGGGATTCGAAGCCGTACTTCCAGCCCAGGAGCGTTGAGAGAAGCGGAAGGTTCTTGGTTTCGAGCGTGTAGATGCCGGGCTGGAAAACGTCGGCGATCTTGCCCTGATCGACGAAGACGGCGACCTGGCCCTCGCGGACGACGAGCTTGGCGCCGTACTTGATCTCGTTGTTCATCCGCTCGAAGCGGTAGACGAGCGTGTCGCGTGAGTCGTCGAGCCACTCGACGATGTCGATCAGTTCACCCTTCAGTTTCTTCCAGAAATCCATGGTGCCTGCTCCAATCGCCTCGCGGGGCAACAACCGTGCCACGCCAGAGCGAAAAGTGTAAGTCACTGGGTTCTTGGGTCGGGACATTTCTCGATTTCACAAATACCCAGACGGCACAGACGGACCAGACGGAATCGAAAACCCGTCCCATCGCGTCCCCTGATGCGGTTGTCGTGTTTGTGCCTGCGTGCACGCTGCGGGCTGGAAGTTCGTGCCAAAGTCACCTCGCGGACCAGTCGAAATAGACGTCATCCGGTGCACGGGCTATTGGGCCTTCGCACTGATGGAAGGTCGGGGCGTGCGTCCGAAAGCGACCCAAGCCGCCCGAGAAGTGCCCGCAAGAGAAGAGGAATTCGTCATGGCCAACCAGAACAACCGCCCCACTCGCACCACCCCCACCCCCACCCCTGCACACACACTCCGGCCTTCGTTTGAGATGCTCCTGAATATTCCGGGCAATCTCGTTCGCGCGGATTGGTCGAAGCTGGCGTGGCCGGCGGCGATTCTGATCTCGATCAGCGGCGCGGCGGTCGGCCTGGCGCAGGTCACGACCTACAGCAGCGGCTCACAGCCGGCGGCGCAGACGAACGGGGAAAAGAACGCCCAGGCGAACGCGCCGGCGACGCAGCAGAATGCGTCGACGAACAAGAACAACAACGCCCCCGCCCCCACTTCTTCAAGCACCTCCGCTTCGACTACTCCGGTGGATGCTTCGCTGAGTGCCGCGGCGAAGACGGCTTCCTCGACGACCGGTCCGACGGCGCAGCCGACGCTCGGCCAGAGCTGGACTGCACAGCCTGCGACGAACGAGCCGGCGCAGCCGGAATCGACGGTGCGAGAAACGACCGTTTCTGATCCGTTCGCCGGCAGGCCGGCTGGCGGAACGATGGAAGGCGGCCCGGCGAGCGGCTCGGGTGAGCCCCGGAGCGTCAAGAGCATCCGCGCCAACGCGGTGAAGGTGGATGACAACGGTGTCGTCGATCTGCGCGTGAATGGCGAAGAGATCACGGCGGTGCTGGAGATGCTGAGCCTCCAGAGCCAGAAGAATATCATCCCGTATAAGAACGTCAACGGAAAGGTTTTCGCGAACCTGTACGGCGTGACGTTCTACGAGGCGCTCGATGCGCTGCTGCACGCCAACGGCTACGGCTACGTGGAGCGCGGCAACTTCATCTATGTGTACACGCTCGAGGATCTGCAGAAGCTCGAGAAGGAATCGCGGCAGCGCGTGTGGAAGGTGATCAAGCTGAACTACCTGGCGGCGGTGGATGCCGCGTCGTTTGCTCAGGCTTTGTTGAGCAAGGATTCGGTGATCAAGACCAACGCGAAGATCGGCAACTTCCCGGGCAAGAGCGAAACGCCGAATGGAGCGGAGGATTATCCGGGCGAGTCGACGGTGATGGTGTATGACTTCCCGGAGCAGGTCGAGCAGATCGAGAAGCTGATCAAGGAGCTGGACTCGCGTCCGGCGCAGGTGCTGGTCGAGGCGACGATTCTGCAGGCGAAGGTGAACGAGAACAACGCGTTCGGCGTGGATTTCGCGGTCATCGGCAACCTGAACTTCGGCGACTTCCTTGGCGTGGGCGGCCCCTTGCGGATTCCGGATGCTTTGCTTGTGAACAACTCGACCAAGCTGGTCAACGGCGCGCCCGGTGATACGCCGGTCGTCGGCGGCGCAACGGGCAAGGACAGCGCGTTCGGCCTGGCATCGAGCCCGGGCAACGTGGCGGGACCGGCGACCTTGAAGCTTGGTCTCTACAGCAACGACGTGGGCGTGTTCATCCGCATGCTGGATGAAGTGACCGACACGACGGTGCTGAGCAATCCGAAGATTCTCGCGCTCAACCGCCAGGCGGCCCGGGTGCTGATCGGTGAACGCGTGGGCTACTTGAACACGACGAGCACCAACACGGCGACGACGCAGTCGGTCGAGTTCCTGGATACTGGTACGCAGCTTTACTTCCGTCCGTTCGTCGGCAACGACAACACGATCCGGCTTGAACTCAAGCCGAGTGTGTCGTCGGCCGTGGTGCGCGACGTCAAGAACAGCTCGGGCTCGACCGTGACGGTTCCCGACGAAATCACGAATGAATTGACGACCAACGTCATTGTCCGCGATGGACAGACTGTGGTGCTGGGCGGCCTCTTCCGCGAGTCGACACAGACTTCGCGCAAGCAGGTTCCCTTGCTCGGCGACATTCCGCTGGTGGGCTACGCCTTCCGCGGGCAGGAAGACACGATCGATCGCCAGGAGATCATCTTCCTGATCACGCCGACGGTTGTGACGGATACGTTCCTCGCCGAGACGGGCGACAAGACGCAGGACATGATCGCCCGCGTCCGTGCCGGAACCCGGGAAGGTCTGTTGCCGTTCAGCCGCGAGCGCATGACGTCGCAGATGCTGATGGATGCACGCAAGCTGGCGGCCGAGGGCCACACGGACCAGGCTCTCTGGAAGCTGAACATGGCGCTCTCGATCAATCCGCAGCAGCCTGAAGCGATCGAGCTGAAGGAAAAGCTTACGGGCACGCAGGAAAACTGGCCGACTCGCAGCATGCTGAACGAGCTGCTCGATACGGAGAACAAGAAGGTCAAGTCGTCGTCGTCGTCGGTGCTGCCGAACCCGGCTGCACCGGAAGCGACGGCCGGGCATGCGGCTGCACCGGCGGCGCATGCTTCGAAGTCGGAGCAGGCGAAGGGCTCTTCTGAAGCGAACGGTTCGTCGGCGAGCGAGTCGGTCGCCCCAGTGGCGGCGGCTCCGATGGCTGAAGTTGCACCGGTGGCGGCTGCAACCGCGGAGTCGGCTGCGACGAACAGCACGCAGGCCTCGCAGGCAAATGCGGACTCGAGCACGGCAGCCGCGGCGGCCCCCGCTCCGGTCAAGACGCAGTATGTGACGATGCGTTGGGACCAGGTTGCCCGCCGGAGTGCGGCACCTGTGGCGGCCGCTTCGGCAGAACAGAACGGTTCGGCTCCGGTTGCTTCGAGCAATTCGGCGCCTGCCACGAAGAAGGCCAAGGTTTCGGCGTTCGGCAAGTTGTTTGGAAACGGCAAGCCAGCGGACGACGCTGTCTCGTCGGTGCCTGAGACTGCTCCCGAGCAGAAGTAAGCCGAAACGGCGAGGTTGAACTGAATGCGTACGAGCCCGCCATTGCGGGCTCGACGCTTTGCGCGAAGGCGCGGTTTGACCGCCAGCAGCGGTCGCGGCAATCGGGAAATGTCAGCAATCGCCGCAAAACGGAGGGATTGGCGGGCATTTCCGGACTTCACGAAAGTGACTTCTGGGCTGTGTCGATGAGACCGAGAACCCGGATTGATCCGGTGCCGACTCGAGTCGCCTCCACTCCACCCACTCCCCACCACCACTCACAATCGATTTGTTTTACGGAGAGATACATGCGGAACACCATTTACGTTGGACTAGTTGTTTCGGTCGCGATGCTTCTGGCGGGGTGCAGCGGGCATGGCATGTCGACGCGGCGCGAGAGCAGCGCGGCGAAGGAACGGCTTGCCGCGATGAAGTCGGCGATGGAATGGCAGAGCGCGAAGCAGCAGCTTTTGTCGGGGAACACGGCGAAGGCGCTCGAGTCGATCAACCGCTCGCTGGGATTGAACCCGAACGTTGCGAAGAGCCACGTGCTGAAGGGCCGCATTCTGATGGAGCAGGGCGACCTGGAGGGCGCGCTGAACTGGTTCGGCACGGCGGAGGGCCTGGACCCCGAGAACGTCGAGGCGCAGTACTACAGCGCGGTGGTGTTCGAGCGCTTGAAGAAGCCTGATGAATCGCTCGCGCGGTACCGCCGCGCTTCGGACCTTGAGCCGAGCAATCCGCAGTATGTGATCGCGGCGGCGGAGGTGCTGATGGATCAAGGCAAGCTGGACGAAGCGGCGACCGAACTGACGAGCCATCGCGCGAGCTTTGCGAACAACCCGGGTGTGAATCAGACGCTGGGTCACATCGCCATGATGCAGGACAAGACCGAAGAGGCGATGAACAGCTTTGAGCAGGCGCGCCTGGCGGCCCCGGATGATCCGGCAATCCAGAACGACCTGATCGGCGCGCAGATCGCGTGCAAGAAGTTTGCGGATGCCGAGAGCAACATCGTGAAGTTGATGAAGCAGAAGGGGTTTGAGGATCGTCGCGATCTGCGGCTGCAACGGGCGAGGTGCCTGGTTGAACTCGATCGGCCGATGGACGCCCGCGAGGTGCTCGTGAAGCTCACGAATTCGGACGGCGGGACGGCGGATGTCGAGGCGTGGATTGAACTGGGCAAGCTGAGCTATAAGTTGAAGGACACGAACCGGGCGAGGACTGCCGCGGCACGGCTGGTGGCGATTGCTCCGGAGCGGCCGGAGGGGTATCAGCTCCGCGCGATGGTGTTCCGTCGGGCGGGCGCGATGGACCAGGCGCACGACAACGCGATCAAGGCAGTGGCGATCGCGCCGACGGCGGAGAACTACGTGCTGCTCGGGATGATCGAGCGGCAGCTGGGTAATGCGCACGACGCGGGGCTTTGCTTCGCGGAGGCGCTTCGCATCGAACCGAAGAACGTGTTGGCGGCGGCGCAGGTTGCCGAGATTCAGGCCGGCACACCGAGTCAGGCTGTGGCGGGCGTGCCGGACCAACAGTAAAGACGGAATCGATCGTTCAAGAATCAAGAGCAAGGCCCCGAGACTCGGGGCCTTGTTCATTGGCATGCGATGCGGTAGCGGTCAGATGAAGTCGGCGTTCGGAGGCGCGCCGAAGGAGGCTTTGGTGCGCTTGACCAGCCCGAACCAGATCAGCAGGAAAGTGGGCCAGATGATTCCAATGCAGTTGAGCCCGACGACGAGCGCCATGCTCGCCCCGCGACCCATTTGCGGACCCTTGGCGAACGGACTGGTTGGATTGTCTCGCATCCACTGCTCGACTTCGATCACTTGCCGCCATCCGAAATAGACGTTGACAATCGTGAGCAGAATGGAGCACACGGCCCAAATCAAGTGCAGCGTTCGACCTGCCATATTTCGTCGCAGGGTTTGAACACCGGCAACGATCAGCAGCACCGAAAGCACGAACCCGAGGGCGAACATTCCGGCCTGCCAGGGAGCAATGCGCATGGACGGAGGGAGTGGGCCATCCCTCATTTCCTGCGGCATCATCGCGGGACCCAGAAGAATGCCGCCGATGCCGCAGGCGAGGCAGGTGAGCCCAAGCCCGCCCCAGACGATCGACAGGATGCCGATGACTTTGGGCCACGACGTGGGCGCGAGTTCGATCTGCGGATCGAGCGGGGCGGACTGTTCTTCCATGCGTGGACTCCTCAGGTACCGAAGTGTACCTTTCTCGGAGGAGTAGAGAGTTGAACACGACGTCCCCCATCCACACCCCCGCCGGTCTTTCGTATTTGAACGCTCGCGTTTTCAGCGCGGCGATTGTGACTGCGTTGTCGATGCCCGCATTCGCGGCGACCACGTACAAACTTGATGACGGCGCCGCGAGCAACAACCTTGGGCCGAGTTTTGCGTGCGAGTTCCTGTGGGGCAATATCTTCGATGTACAACCGGGCGCGACCATGATCAACACGATTTCGGTTGCGTTTGGCACGATCAGCGCGCCGGAGCAGAGGCCTGTTCGCGTGTACCTTTATCAGATGGTCACATCCGGCGACCCGCGGGACGCGGTGCTGGTGGCGACGGCGACGGGATTGAGCGGGTTGCCGCGGACAAACACGTTCCTCGACTATCCGATTCCGCCGACGGTGGTGCACGGGCAGTTCTTTGCTGCGGTTTCGATGGAGGTGTTCGGGAACGCAACGGTGATTCCTGCTCGCTACGACAGCAACGGTGCGCCGAACTCGGCTCGCTCGTGGTTTTTCGGAGCGGATTCCTACCTCGACATGTCGCTGGGGGCCGCGCCGTTTTCGGGGAGCATGAACAACAACGTCATTCAGGGCGTGTTCATGGTCCGCGCGAATGGAGTGGCGGCGCCGTGTCCGGGTGACTTGAACGGCGATGGACTTGTGGACGATTCTGATTTTGTCTCATTCGCCGGGGCCTACGACATCCTCGACTGCGCGGACCCCTCGATGCCGACCGGATGTCCGGCGGATCTCAATTTAGATGGATTGGTGGACGACTCGGACTTTGTGATCTTCGCGTCGGCGTATGACGCGCTCATCTGTCCCTGAGGCGGCGACGATCTATTCCTTGCACGCTATTTGGACTTTGACGCGATCCGGCCCTTCAGCGATTCGAGCTTGACTCTATCGGGCGCGGTGAGCGCCGCGGCCATGCTCGTTTCGATGAGCGAGGCGACCTGCGCTGCCTGGGTCTGGTCGGTGCAAAGGTCGAGCGCGCGGAGCCAGACGTCGGGCTTGGCGCCGAGCTGGCGGGCCTGATCGAGCCGATTGACGCCGATGAATGCGATTGTCTTGAGATCGCGGAGGCGATCGGCTGGGATGTACGTGTCGATTTCGGGCAGAGTTTCGAGCGCGGTGAGCGCTTCACCGTACTTGCCCAGTTCGATGCGGAGTTCGGCGAGTTCGACGAGCGCTTCGGCGGTATACGAAAGGCGAGACGGGTCGGTGCGCTCGGCCATGACGCGGCGCGGGTCGGCGAGCGTCGCGAGGATCGCTTCGCGGAGCGCGGGGTCGGCGCGAAGGCGGCGGCTGGCGTCGATGATTTCATCTTCGTTCAGCACGCCGGCGACAACGGTCAAGGCGGCACGGCGCTGATCGGGTGCTTTGCGGGTTGCCTCTTCGATGGCTGCAAAGTTCGGGACGTCGGGTGCGATCGTGATGACGCCTCGGACTGCGACGTCGATCAGGAGGGGATCTTCACGTGCCGCGGCAAGGATTCGGGGGAGATATTCCGGCGATGTAATCAAGGCCTCGGCGGTCGCGAGACGCTGGGCGGGGTTCTTGGAGCCGAGAAGGACCACAATCGCGTCGAGATCAGATTGATCACCAAGTTCGGCGCGAAGCCGGCATCCCGAGCCATTGAGTTCTGCAAGACTGATCGTCCGAATCGCGTCGAGGACGCGGTCGGAGGCCTGGTCGGAGCGGATCATGCCCCCGCGATAGAGCGCCCACGCGGCATCGAGCGACGCGTCGCGGACGGTTGTTCCTGCGCTCGCCCAGACAGCGGGATCGACCCAGTGAAGGACGGACTCTTCCGTTTCGATACTCGGCCAACGTGCTGCGGCATTCAGGAGCGCGGCCGCGGTTGCGGGAACGCGTTCACTGTCCAACGCGTTCCGAACCGCTGAGTCGGCGCCTTCGGGCGAGAGATTGGCAATGAGGATCGCGGCTTGTTCGCGGATGGAAGGGTCGGAAGATGCGAGAAGAGAAAGGATCCGGACGCCGAGCTTGCCGTCTGGACGGTTACCGGCGGAGAGCTCTCGCGAGATGAGCTCGAGACCGAGCAGGTTCACGCATGGGAGCTGGTCGCTGACCATGGACGTGATGAGGGGCCAGCGTTTATCGGCGGGAGTTGCCAGGTGAAGCGCACGGAGCGTCTCGAGCAGGCGAGACTGGATTAACGACTTCTGATCACGCTCGCGATCGGCTTTGGACGCCAGTGCGAGGATCGCGCTATCGCGCCATGCCTCGTCGGTCGGCAGCGCGGCCAGAAGATCGCGCCACCTGGCGGCATCGTCTCCAAGATCATCGCGACCGGATTGGCGGACGAGGGCTTCGACGACAGCACGGCGAAGGGTGGTATCAGCGCTTGGGATATCAAGGAGAGAAACGAGGTACTGGGCGGCGGCGCGCTCGCGGACCGAAGCCACGGCGCGGAGCATTGCCGCCTTTTGGGTGGCGGGCAGCCCGTTGCACGCGGTGATGAGGTCGGGAAGGAGTTCTTGCGGGACGCACGAGACGCCTCCGAGAGCCTCGACAATGGCGCGGAAACCGGCCGAATCGGCGGGGGTGGCCAGGAGGCGACGGATTTCGGCCTGGGATTCGGCTTGTCCCGCCTGTGCGACGAGGGTCTCGGCGGTTACCTTGGCGGCGGCGGCTTCCTTGGGATCGATTGCCGGCTTGGCGGCCACCTTGTCGTCCGGCTGCCACGCGCGTGCGTTCACCGGCAGAACTTGCACTGCCATAGCACAGGCCAAACCAGAAATGAGCCAAGCACGACGCACGGGAAGCAACTCCGGCGACACCATATTGAACTATCAATCCGACCGGTTCGCTGATCCTACCGCGCTCGATGTGCGATCGGTTCGTCAAAGTTCCAAGTTGAGGCAAAAAGGGTCGCGACAAAAGCGATTGTCACGATGTTGCCCGAGTCAGGTCCGCTCGTTCCGGAGCGCGAGCAATCGCGCTGCTTCCTCGACGTCCTTGTCGCCTCGACCTGAGCAGCACACCAGCACATGCTGATCGGACTTCATTGTGGAAGCGAGACGCACGGCTTCGGAGATCGCGTGCGACGTTTCCAGCGCGGGGATGATGCCTTCGGTCTGGGCGAGGAGAGTGAATGCTTCGAGCGCCTGTTCGTCGCTCGCGGCGGTGTACGTCACGCGCCCCGAATCCTTCCAGAAGGAATGCTCGGGTCCGACGCCCGGATAATCGAGTCCTGCAGAACAGGAATGGACGTCGGCGGTTTGGCCATTTTGGTCCTGAAGCACGTAGGAAAGCGTGCCGTGCAGCACGCCGGGGGAGCCGTACGAGAGAGTTGCCGCGTGCTGGCCGGGAGAGCGGGAGCGGCCACCGGCTTCGACTCCGATCAGCTCCACCTTCGCGTCATCAATGAAGGGATAAAAGATGCCGGCTGCGTTCGATCCCCCACCGACGCAGGCGACGATCGAATCGGGCAGGCGTCCCATGTAGCGAAGGCACTGAGCCTTGGCCTCGGTGCCGATGATCGACTGGAAATCGCGGACGATCATGGGGAACGGGTGCGGCCCCACCACCGATCCGATGATGTAATGCGTTCCTTCGACCGAGCCCATCCAATCACGCATGGCCTCGTTGGTCGCGTCCTTGAGAGTGCGCGAACCGGAATCGACCTCGATCACCCGGGCTCCGAGCATCCGCATGCGGATCACGTTGAGTTTTTGACGCCGAACATCTTCCGATCCCATGTAGACATCGCAGGTGAGGCCGAGGTGTGCCGCGGCGGTGGCGGAGGCGACGCCGTGCTGGCCGGCGCCGGTCTCGGCGATGATGCGCTTCTTACCCATGCGTTTGGTGAGCAGGGCCTGACCAAGGGTGTTGTTGATCTTGTGGGCGCCGGTGTGAGCGAGGTCTTCACGCTTGAGCCAGATGGTGGCAGCCTGGCCGTTGTTGCCGTTCCGCTGGGAAAGGTCGGCAGCGTGCGCCGTGAGGCGGGAGGCCTTGTAGAGAGGGGTCGGACGGCCGACGAGCGTGGCGAAGAGGGCGCGGAGTTCATCCCAGAACCCGCGATCCTGACGGACGGACTCGTAGACCTGCTCAAGTTGGGCGAGCGCGGCCATGAGCGTTTCGGGAACGTACTGGCCACCGAAAGCGCCAAAGCGGCCTTCGAGGGATGGGACATCGCTCAACTTGGGAGGCGCGGCCTTTGGCTCTGCATGAAACGTGGTCATGCACGAGTTTAGGTCGTGGGATGCGCATCACCGGCGAATCGCGTGGGCGCGAGTTCAGTGTCTCGCTTGAGATACGCGGCTCCCCAGATCCAGAGTGCGCCGGAGAGCAAGATCATGCCTCCGACGATGAGGAAACCGAGGGTCATATCGCCTTCGGGGTTGGAGGGCGATTTGGTGAGATCGGTGACCCAGCCGATAACGGGCGGGCTGATGGCGTCGCCGAAGGCGTGAATAAAAAATATGGAAAGCGCGAATCCAGTTGCCCGTATTGATGGATGGGTGACGTTTGCGAGAATGGCGTTGCTGGGACCGGTGGAAAGAAAGAGGAAGAAGATGGCTATGAAGATGTATCCGTAAGCCACGGGCATCGGGGCATAGAGCGAGGCAAGGAAGAAAGGAAAGCCGACGATCATGCCGCCACCGGAGACGAGGAAATAGGAGCCGCTGAAGCGGGTGCGGAGGCGATCGCCCAGCCAGCCACCGATGAGCGTCGCGCTGAGCCCTGCAACGACCGTGATCCCGCCGAAGATGAGATTGACCTGGCCGAGATCGTGCTGACCGCGATGCTCATGCAGGTAGGTTGGCATCCAGAAGGAGATGCCCCCGATCGCGAAGGTAAACGCGGTCATTCCGGCGACGGCGAGTACGTATGAGGGAGTGCGCGCGAGAGTGGCGTAGTCGCGGAGACCGGCGCGGTGGTGGGTTGCGCCGTCGGAAATTCCGCGGGGCGGGTCCTTCATGAAGAAGCACAGCGCGCCGAGCGCGAGTCCGGGCGGGAGCGTGAGCAGGAACGCCCAATGCCAAGTTGTAAACTTTGTGACAAGGCCACCCATCACATATCCAAGCGCACTGCCGACCGGAATCGCGGCGTAAAACCACGCGAGAACAGCACCGCGCCGTTGCACCGGAAATAAGTCGGAAATCAGCGTCGGTGCTGTGGGCCCGTAGGCGGCTTCACCAATTCCGACCATCACACGCATCAGCAGCATCGCCAGCCACATGGTCGCCATGCCGCTGCCACCGGATGCGATCGACCAGACTGTGACGCCGATCCCGACGATGGTCCAGCGCTTCCAGCGGTCAGCAATCCAGCCAAAAATCGGGGCAGTGACCATGTACGAGACGAGAAAGGCGGTCGCAAGCAGCCCCATCCGGAGGCCGGCGGTGTGATCGTCGGCTTTTCCGATGGGGAAGAACTCTGCCCTGATGAGGGGTTCAACTGCCGCGAGGACGTAGCGATCGATGTAATTGAACAGGTTGATCAAAAGCAGCAGCGCCACCGAAAGTACAGCGACTTTCGATGAGCCTTGAGAGGAGGAAACGGGATTTGGAGCGTCGTCGCTCATGATCCGAGTATGACAGGTCTGGTGGATTGCGTTGGCAGCTTTGTATTGCAGGAAAAACAGCCGCGGAGTGACGGAGCCCGGCATCGTGCGCATCGTGTGCGTGTATGACAAGCCTGATCGACGATTTGGATCGTCCTTCCCCCGGCCCGCTCACCGCCCCCGCCCGTCCACGACGTTCGTATGGTCCTGTGGGCGCAGCGATTGCGTTGCTTGTGGGTGTTGGAGGGATTTCGCTCGCCGGGTGGAGTGTGTACGAAAACACGCGTCCGACGCCCCGCCCGCGCTCGGCGAGCGACATCGTCCGCTCCGAGAAGAAGGGCGAAGGAGGCGATCGCAAGATTGAACGCGAGGCCCCCGCACCGGGCGCCAATCTGGCCGCATCTGGTGAGGGCGCCGGTAAATCGCAGCGACGTCGGGTCGGGATGGGCGGAGACGCGCCCCCGACATTTATCGATGATCCCCAGTTCACTGCTGTCACTACACCGGAACAATCGACGGAGACGGTTGCGGCGTTCGCGGCGGCAGCGGGCGAGCAATCGGCGAAAATTGAGGGCCTAACCGCCACTCCACTCCAAACGTCGGAACAGATCAATGGCGCATTGACGCGGTTTCTCGGGCCGCTCGCGCAGGGGGAGATCAAAGACGGCAGCGCGTTCATTACGGCCAACGGAGGCAAGGCGCCGGCGTCGGGTTCGATTCCGGCGATCGTGCAGCAGATCGCTTCCATTCTGAAATTCTGCGAGCTCGACACAACGCATACGCGTGTGCGCAAGGCGCCAAAGCTCGAAGGCCCGCTCGCGGACATGCTCACCAAGATGCCGCCCGGCGCGGTGCCGATGATGATCAATCAGAACCGATCGGACGACGGAGGCGAAGTCGGGTCGCTGACGATGCCGCTGACCGGATTGCTGGATGGTTCGATGGAAGGTGTTTCGGCGGATGCGCCGCGCGTCGAAGTGACGATGCCGGCAAAGCTCAAGGGCGAGCAGTTTGCGGACAAGAAGTTTCTGCTTGGGATCATCCTCGTGCAGAACGTGAAGGCGGGCAAGTGGATTCCTCAGTCGCTCCAGTTCCATTCGAACGACGGCGAGACGATCAAGACCCTGTCGAAAGTGATCCGGCCTCGCTCGGCGAACGCGGGCGACGGCGCACCGCCTCCCAAAGCGCCGAGCGATCGACGCTGATTCACCCCGGTGCGTCGTCTGAAACCTGCATTCCATCGTCCTCTGTTTCACACACTTTTCGAGATCGCCATGCAAAACAAATCCCGCGGCTTTTCCCTGATCGAACTGCTGATCGCGATCGGAATCGTCGGGCTTCTCATTTCGCTCGCTCTCCCGGCCCTGGCAAAGGCACGCCTGGCGGCGCGGCAGACCAAAGGCATGGCAAACGTGCGATCAGTCGGCATGACGTTTGCGCAGTATGCGGGGCAATATCGAACCTATCCATTTATCCAGCCCGGCGCACCCCTGCACGGGCCACACGGGGATATGCCGGTGCCGGAAGGCATGATCGGGACCCAATGGCTCACACCCAATTCAATGATGATCACGAGCGATCCGTTCGAGATGGAGTGGATGTGGGCCGGACCGGTCTCTCGCTTTGTGAATCCGGAAGAAAACTATCCGATCTGGGTTTCACCGGGCCTGCCCCAGCGATTCCCCGATGGCGACGACATCGAAGCGCGCGAGCAGATCTCGCTGCGGCTTTCCAACGCGTTCATCGCGAGGCCGGAACTCTTCGGCGAACATCCGAAGGATGACCCGAAGATGATCGCGGCTGTCAAGCCGGAAGACGTGCTCACGCCGTCAAACAAGGTCATGCTGTTTGATGCACACGTCGCGTACTACTCGAAGCGCCCCCAAATCGTTGATTCGCACTACGACGCGCCGGCGCCGATGGTGTTCGCGGATGGGCACGGAGATGCGAAGAACCCCACGCAGGCGAAGGACGGCGTCGCGAACGTGATGCGGGGCAACAGCAATATCAAGCTGCACTCGACGAAGAACGGGGTGCGGGGGCAGGACTATTAAGGAACGCGGAGCGGGGAGCTCGGAACTGGAAATGCGGAGTGCGGAGTGCGGAGTGCGGAGTGCGGAGTGCGGAGTGCGGAGTGCGGAATTGTGTTGGGACGACGGGGCTAGTCGTTGATCGACGCGATGGGACGTAGGTGTCGCTTGAAGAATTCGGTTTGAGTGTTCTTTGCGTCGTTGCTAAAGCGACCAAAGCCGATGTGCTCTTCGGGTGCGCCGGTCTCGGGCCAGGTCACGAGTTCGACCAGTAATGGATCGGCGCCGACTTCCTCATAGTGCATGCGCAGACGCTCGGCAAAGCCCTTTGCCACCGCGAATGGCATCATGCGATCGGCTTCGGAATGGAGCATGAGAACAGGAATCGCGCGAAAGGTCGCGAGATGTGCCGCGGCACTGACGGCGGCGACGGCATCGCGCTCGTGACGCACGACCCAGCGTGGCGGGACTTCGCCGGATTCGTTTCGATCTTCGGGGAAGTAGAGGCGTTCGAGCCAACCGGTTGTTCCTTCGACGGCGGCACATACGAACGGATGCGGATCGCAGAGTCGCCGGAGCGTGACGATGCCACCCATCGACATGCCGCCGATTGCCATGCGGTCGAGATCGAAAACGCCGTCGAAGCGCGGATCGGCGAGCGATTCCACGATGGCATCGATCTCCTGAACGGCCTGAGCGATGACCTTTACGCTCGCGTCGGGCTCGTGCGCGCCATCCCACTCGCGTTCGCCGTGACCGGGCAAATCGATCGAACATGCCGCGATCCCGGCGCGGATCCAGCGGAGGAATCGGCCGGGGTCGAGTTCTTTGTTTGCGGTGCGACCGTGCATCCAGAGGACAACAGGTGCCGGGGTTTTCCAATCCGGGTGGGCGAGAAGAGTGGGCACGTCGTGCCCGAGACGCTCGGTGCGGACGGCCCTCGCGAGGTCCCGGGGAAACTGCTTGAATCGATCTGGAGTTGAGGGGCTTGCCACGTCGAGACAAGCCTAGAGCGACAAGTCTTCACCAGTTAGAGGTGATAATTCAGATGACGCGGCGATCGCCCGGATTGATGACCAGCCCACGCACGCGGTCTCGCAAATCGCTCGACTCGGCTCCGTGCAGAGGGTCGATCTCGAGAACACAATCTGGCGAGCCGTCCATCTTGCGGGGCACTTTGACGCCATCTGCTTCGAGCCAGCGTGCGGCTCGCAGGGTCTGAATCTGCGCACACGACTCGGCGCTGTCCACACCAGTCGCGTTCTTGATCGGCGCGAATTCCTCGATGCGATCGGTCTCAAGCACGATCGAGCCGCGGCAAAGCGGGATCGCATCGAAAATGAATTTTTCGAGCTTCACACCGTTGTTCGATGTCGGCGCGAAATGCTCGCCGGTTTCGAGATCGACGCACGGCACTTTCTTTTCGGCGCGGTGATACGGCAATTCAAAGTTCTTATCGCTCGCAAGTTTTTCGAGGAAAGAAACACCGAGCACATGCACAGCGATCGAGCCCGCGTTGAAGCGGAGCGAGCCGTCCGGCAGTTTGTCTTTCGCGAGCGCCGACGGAAAATCGGAATACTCGATGACGTCCACCACACGCTTGCCATTTTTGACCACGCTCGCGAAGACTCCCACCTTTTCATCGGGGTTCGTCTTCGGGATCATCTTGCTCGACATCTCGCCCGAGGAATCGGGCGCGCTCGCGTGCAAACCGAGGAAGACCGGGTCGAGGGTACGGACGAGCGGGTTATCGACTTGGAAGTAGGAAAGGTGTTCGACGCCGCGGCGCTTCATGTCGGCGATCGCGCCGCTTTTTTCCAGTGCCGCGATGGAGCCGCCGTGGCCATCGGGGTTGGTCGCAACTTCATCGTGGCGTGCAAGCAAGACTTTGCCGCTGCGGATGTCGAAGGAGGGCAGCATGCCCTGCTGGAAGAACATGATGTTGGCGGGATCAAGACCGAACGAGCGATGCTCGCTGAAGTACGCCTGCGTGCTTGCGTGATTCTGCGGGCTGGTCATGATGTACCAGGCAACCGGTTTGCCGTAGTGCTGCTGGGCGCGGCGAATCCCCAGCCCAAAGAACTCAAACAGCGATCGCCGGCTCACTTCACCCGCGCGAAAGCAGCCTTTGGGACCGTCGTAGCCCAGCCGACTTCCTTGGCCCCCCGCGACCATGAACGCTGCGACCTTGCCGGCTCGGAGCAGTTCCTCACCCACGCTCTTGTACTTGGCTTTGTCCCAAGGCTTCTTCGATGACTTTGCATCATGCGGGTACGCATCGACCGGCTCCAAACCCGACGGCGGTACATGTTTCGCCGGATTCCGCACATATCGCTCGACCATCGCGGGCAGTGCTTCCACATCCAGCGCTTCGATCTGGGCCAGCAACGCGCCCTGCTGCTTTTCATCGAGCGTCGGGAAGAACTTGAGCAGGTGCTCCTGCCCCACTCGTTTCAGTCGATTGAGCGTCTCTTGAAATCCCGCCATGCCGCCTCTCCTTCCCGTGCGCGACGGGGCGACCATGCTACCTCATCTCGTGACACGACGGTACAGTGTTTTGATGCCTGCCACTCCTGCTCACCAGGTCTTCAAGACTCCTGCCCATCTGCCGCTGATCGGGCCATCGATTCTCTCGGGCGATTTCGGCCGGATGGAAGCCGATTGCCGCCCGCTGCTCGAAAACGGCGCGGACTACCTCCACCTTGATGTGATGGACGGGCGCTTCGTGCCGAATCTCACGATGGGGCCGGATATGTGCCGCTGGATGCGGAAGTACTTCCCCAACACTGCGCTTGATGTCCATCTCATGGTTGAAGAGCCGGAAAAGTTCGTCGATGCCTTCATCGAGGCTGGCGCGACCAACCTGACTTTCCATGTCGAGACCCACAAGGCGTCCGCCGCGACCAAGCTTGCGGATCACATCCATAAGGCTGGCGCGCTTTGCGGTCTAGCCGTCAACCCGCCGACCGACGTCGCCCCACTGCTTGATGTCGCCGGGGCGTTCGATGTGCTGCTGGTGATGTCGGTCAATCCCGGGTTCTCCGGACAGGCGTTCATTCCGTCGGTGCTGGAAAAGGCCAGACGCATCAAACCGTTGCTCCGGCCCGATCAGCGATTAGAAGTCGATGGAGGCGTCTCCCCGAAGACCGCCCCGGACTGCCGGGCGGCGGGAATCGACACCTTGGTATCCGCCAGCGCGATTTTCGGTAAACCGGCCCCAGATCGCAAAGCGGTCATGCAGGCCCTGAGAGGCTAAACCTCCGGGTATCGAGCGTCGCTAAACGACAGGTTTTCCACTGAACCCGAACACGACCCGATCGTGTCTTCACACCCATTGAACCGATTTAGGCTAAACTTGGCCTCATTCAACCGGTCCGCGTGGGTCGTCGGCAGGAGCCGTCGGGCGGATCGGAGCGCGGGAGTTTCCTGAAAGGGAAGTTCCGAGCGACGCGGAGGGCGTTGCTTGCCGCTAAACGCACGGATGTGCGAACGGCCACGCAAGGTCGATTGCGCGAGGAGGAAGGGGCCAAACCCGAATCCGTCTGACGGACCGGGATTGTCTCCCGCGGGTCCACACCCGAAAGCCGGCCGAGCGCAAACCGAAGGAACTTGTACCCCATGACCAAGACAGCCAGTTCGGCAAAGCCCGCCCCCAGCCCCGCGCCGCAGCGAAGTTGGAGCGAAGTTCGTCCCGCCCGGCGCGCCTCCATTCCGGAAGGCCTTTGGCTGCGTTGCCCGTCCTGCGCCAAGATGGTCTACCGGCGGCACCTAGAAGCCAACCTGAACGTCTGCCCCGAGTGCACGCACCACTTCCGCATCGGAGCTGCCGAGCGCGTGCTCCAGCTGGCCGACCCCGAGACTTTCACGGAGATGTTTACCAATCTCCAGCCGACCGATCCGCTGAAGTTCAAGGACCTCAAGGCCTATCGCGAGCGTCTTGTCGCCGAGCAGGTCAAGACGGGCCAGATTGATGCGATCCGGGCGGGCAAGTGCTTTATCAAGGGTCGCGAAGCGATGCTCGTGTGCCTCGATCTCACGTTCATGATGGGCTCGATGGGCTCGGTCGTCGGCGAGACGATTACCCGGGCGATCGAAGCCGCGACCCCGAACAAGGCAAAGGGCTACGCCGGGCTTCCCGTCATCATCGTGAGCTGCTCCGGCGGCGCACGCATGCAGGAAGCGGGCCTGAGCCTGATGCAGATGGCCAAGACGAGTGCGGCGCTTGGTCGCCTCGACGATGCTGGCGGCCTCTTCATCAGCGTGCTCACCGACCCCACCACCGGCGGCGTGACTGCCAGCTTTGCGATGCTGGGCGATGTGATACTTGCTGAACCCCGCGCCCTGATCGGCTTCGCCGGCCCGCGCGTGATTCAGCAGACCATCCGCCAGGAACTTCCAGAAGGCTTCCAGCGTTCGGAGTTCCTTCTCAAGGCTGGCCTCGTCGATCGCGTCGTTCCCCGCGCCAACATGCGCACCGAACTCGCGCGTCTCATCGACTACTCCGGTCGCTAATTTATCGCACTCCATGCTGCGTCTGATGTTTGAGCGGTCAAGGATCGACCCGTGAAGCGGCTTCTACTGCCTCTGTTCGCGGGCCTCGCGCACGCACTGCTCCTCGTACTGGCGTTTCCGCCGTTCGGACTGTGGCCCGCCACACTCGTCGCGATCGCGCCGCTTGTATGGATTGCAGTTCGGCCCGGCCGGATCGGCTGGCGCGAAGGAGTTGCCGTCGCGCTCGGCGCATCCGCTTTCTATTGGTATCAATGTCAGTGGGCGATCGCGATTTCGACCGCGGGCTACATCCCGCTCGTTCTTTATCTCACGATCTATCCCGGGGTTTTCGCGCTCGCGCTCAACTTCATGCGTCGTCGCCTGCCCCGAGTGCCACTGGGCTTGCTCGTGCCCATAGCGTGGACGGGACTCGAATGGCTGCGCGGCGAAGTGGTTTGGGACGGATACGCGTGGTTCCTGATTTCACACCCGCTCATCGACAACGTGTACCTCTCGGTCGCGGGGTCGATCGTCGGAGCGTACGGAGTCGGTGCGTTCATCGCGTCGTTCAATGGAATCGCGTTTGACCTTGCGCGCACTCGTTTCGTTCCGCAGACCGAGCGTGCTGGTGTGGCGACGCGAAGCCTGCTCGCTCGAATTGCTCTTGGCGCGGGCATTGCAACCGCGTTCGCCGCGATCAGCATGACCGCGTTTTTCTATGCCATCTACGCAACTGCCGAACCCGAAATCCGCGTCGGCATCGTGCAGACCAACCTGCCTCAAAGCAACAAGGTCGCATGGACGTTCGACCAGCGAAAGACCGACTTCGCTCACTTCCTGCAACTGACGCGCGAAGCGGCTGACAAGAAGCCGTCCGTGATTCTGTGGCCCGAGACCATGTTCCCGGGCACTTTCCTTCAGCCTTTCGAAGACGTCGATAGCCGTGGGAAAGTACTCGGAAAGCGAATCACCAGTTTCGCGAGCGAGCTCCTTCAATTTCAGAAGGCGATGGACACTCCCATGCTCGTCGGCGCGATCGGCACCGAAGGATTGCGCCTCGAACCCGAACCGGACGGTCGCGATTCCCACTTTGTCTCGACCCATCGCTTCAACAGCGTCTTCCTCCTCAAGAACGGCGCCGTCGATCCGCTCCGCTACGACAAGATCCGTCTGACGCCCTTTGGTGAGACCATGCCGTACATCTCTGCGTGGCCGTGGCTGCAGGAGAAACTCCTGTCCATCGGCGCTTCGGGCATGAGTTTCGATTTGGCGATGGGAACGCCCGATCGCATCGGCGCCTTCGAATTCCCCCCGACCACTCCATCCCCGATCGCAAAACGCCCCGAAGTCGTCCGCATCGTCACCCCCATCTGTTTCGAAATCACGGAGTCGAGCCTCTGCCGCAAGCTCGTCAACCGGGCCGCCCAAGGCCGCGCCAAAGTTCTCATCGCCAACATCACCAACGACGGCTGGTTCGGCAACTTCGACCCGGCCCGGGTCGAACACCAGATTGCCGCCCGCTGGCGCTCGCTCGAACTCGGCGTCGCCGTCGTTCGGGCTGCGAACACCGGTATTTCCTCGGTCACCGAATACGGCCGGGCCAACGGCAATCGCCTCATCGATATCAACGGCCGCTCTTCGCAGGTCGATGGCATCTTGGTCGAAAACGTCGCGCTTTTCCGCGGAACAACCTTTTTCCGCGAGTATGGCGACTTCTGCTGGCTCTTCCCGATCGCTCTCGCAGGGCTCCTGATTCTCGCATTCCGCCGCGGATCGCCGAACAATCCAGTGCCTGCAACCAGTAGCAGCCTGCCGACCGGAGGTTTGAAGTGAGAAAGCGTGTCTTCACCGTTCTTGGGCTCGCCGGGCTTGTCACAGCCCCCTTCCTGATTGCTGCGTCGGGCTGTTCTTCGCACCCGAAGCCCGCCGTAAACCAGGCAAAGTTCACTCCGACCGCAACGGGCACGCCTCTGGTCGCCGCGGCACCCAAGACCCCCGCGCCCGATGCGATCAAGATGTCTCAGATCCGCGAAAAGGCGCTTCAGGTCATCGAAGAATCCGCAAACGATCCGGACGGGCAGGTTCGGGGCTACGCCTGCGCAGGAGCGTCGCTCGTTCCAAGCCGGCTCGGAAACGTCCTGCTCAAAGGCTTCGACGACGCAACGCCCGGCGTGAAGGCCATGGCCTGCACGTCGGCGGGACGAACCAGATTTCAGCCGGCGGCGCCCAAGGCCAACTCGCTTGCGAACGACCCGTCTCCGTTCGTCCGCATCTCCGCGATCTACGCCCTCAGCAAACTTGGCAAGCCGATCGATCCATCTCCGCTGGCCGGTTATCTCGCGGGTTCCGACCCGCTGCCGGTTCGGAGCCAGTCGGCGTGGGCGATCGGAGAAATCGGCAACAAGTCCGCGCTGCCGATGCTCCGTTCGGCTGCGGTCGAGAACATCGCCCGCGCCCGTCCGCTCGAAATTCAGATTTTTCAGTTGCAGTGTGGCGAGGCCCGCGTGAAGCTCGGCGACAACGAGCCGATCGAAGGTATCCGTGCCGCGCTCTTCCCTGCCCGCCCGGAAGATTTCGAAACCGCTGTCCTTGCCGTCCAGATCATCGGCGAGGTCAAAGACAATCGGTCGATGGATCAGTTGATTTACCTGTCTGAGTATCGCGACGCCCGGGGGAACCCGATGCCTGCTGAGTTTCGGCTGGCGTGTGCAACGGCGATCGCCAAGCTCGGCCTTGATCGCGGTTCGTTCCTTGCCGACGAATACTCGAAGGATCCGAATCCCACCATCCGTCAGCAAGCGGCGTCGGTGTACGGATACACCGCCAAGCCGGAGCATTTCGCCGCGCTGGAAACCCTGATGAACGACCCTTCTCCAATGGTCCGCGTGGTCGCGGCCTCGTCGGTCATCCGGGCGCACGCGCGGCTTATGGGCGAAAAACTTCCCTAACGCGTACCCGGTCCCCGGTTCTTTCGCGTTTGACAGGCACCACTCCGCCCGGTACAAGATGCCGGGCTCGCCTGCAAACGGAAACAGCCGGGAACAGGCGGGCACTCGCGGTCGGATAGACTGCGTGCGGCGTGAACGGGTTGGAGTGGGCCGGGGGGCGAATTGGACGGGATTCGGAACGTTTGCATTCCTTCCGATTTCGTGATTGAGGGTGGGAGCGTTTGGTTGATCGGGCCTGAGTAGGCCCGAATGATTCGACCCCTTGCCGGCCGGGATGCACGCGCATCTGGTTCGGCGGACTTCAGGAGCCTCGCGTGGCGACCCTTACGAAAGTTCTTGTCATCATCGCTGCCGTTCTCAGCCTGTTCCTTTCAGCGCTGGTGATCTCATATTCCTTCAACACCGACAAGATCCTCGGCGACCGCGACGCGGAAGTTGCCCGCAGCCTCGCTGCTCAGGGCCAGCTCGCCGACAACGCGACCCAGGCCAGCTCCGCCAAGGCGAGCTGGGAAAAGGAACGCGCCTCGCTCGAAACGCAGCTGACGGATCGCGACGCCCGCTCGCGAGAACTCGAGCGCGTCAACGCCGAACTCACCCGCTCAAAGGCAAAGGCCGAGCAGGACTTTCAGGCCATCACACTCAAGATTGCCGAACTGGGCGAGACCGTGAAGACGCAGGCCACCCTGCTCACGGGTTATCGCGATGAAGTGACCGCACTCCGCAAGAACGAACTTCGTTTCCGCGAGCAGGCCGTGCAGTCCGACGATCGCATCAGCGATCTCGAGAGTCAGAACGAAGTGCTCGGCCAGAGCGTTCGCGCTCTGCGTGAGCAGCTCGAGGAAGCGCGCCTGGCGCGTGAAGGTGGCTCCGCTTCGATGGGCGTGCTCGGAGCGTCTTTCGCGAAGGAACCCTTCGTGGATACCGGCATTCCCGTCACCGGCACGGTTGAGAACATCACGACCGATCCCTCCACCGGCGCGACGCTCGTCAAGATCAACCTCGGCAGCAACGATCGCATCCGCGAGAACCAGAAGCTCTTCATCAGCCGCGGCAAGGACTTTGTCGCCAATCTCGTGATCGTCAAGACCGATATGCGTTTCGCCATCGGCCGTGTCGACACGCTCAGCCGCAAGGTTGACGTACAGAACGGCGATTCGGTCACCACGCGTCTTCAGTAAACCGCCACGTTTTCTTTGGGCATCAGGAGCTCGCTATGTCTCAATTCGGAATGCAGATGCCGGGCGGTCGGGCAAAGCGCGGGTCTTCACTCGACGTTTTCACGGTCCTCGCTTTTCTCTCGGTGGTCATGCTGGCGATCGCCTGCGGCGTGATGTGGGTCGCAGCGTCCAAGGTCGGGAAAGACGGCAACCCGTTTGAAATGCAGGAAAAGGGCCGCATCGCCCTGCCCGCGAAAGCCCGAACGTAAGACTTCGCCGTTCGACCGACTAGCGCCTTGGCTCTCTCAAATATTGTTTTCGGTCTGTCGATTCGATCCGCGTGCCACTTGAACTTTGCGGCTGGGCGCGTATCGTTCCTCCCGCTCGCGAGGCCTCACCGCTTTGTGATCGGAGCCATTTCGGGGCGGTAGCTCAATTGGTTAGAGTACCGGACTGTCGATTCGGTGGTTGCGGGTTCGATTCCCGTCCGCCTCGCTTCAAGGAGTCCCGCAAATGCGGGACTTCTGGCTTTTTGGGCGTTGTTTTCTTCAACGCGGAAGATTCCCGATTTCGTCGCTAGCCGACACATGTCGGCGGTATTTCATCCGCCACCTGGCCGACGCGGCGCTACGCTAAATGAGCCCGGCTTCATGTGCAGGTTGGGGCCGATTTCAGCTGCAGCGTTAATGTCCAAATGGGAATTCGTATGCGGGTGCTCGTCATCGAAGACAACGCGATCCTGGCGCGCGGAATGGAAATCGCGCTCCACGAGTCCGGGCTGAACCCGGAGTGCTGCCCCACCGCCGCGGAAGGCGAAGAAAAAGCGAGCAGCGGCAAGTTCGATGTCATCATCCTTGATCGCAAATTACCCGACGGCGACGGCTTATCCATTTGCAAGAGCCTCCGCCGCCGCAAAGTCGCGACCCCGATTCTCTTTCTCAGCGGTCTCGCGGAAGCGACCGACAAGATCAACGGCCTCGACGCGGGCGCCGACGACTACTTGGCGAAGCCCTTTGAGATGAAGGAATTGATCGCGCGTGTCCGCTCCGTCTATCGACGATCGGAGGTGGAGCCCGCAGGGGTCCTCGAGTGCGGCGACTTGCGATTGAATTTGCGAACACGACTGATGACGCGGGGCGACAAAGAATTCCCGCTTGTCGCACGCGAGTTTGAACTCATGTCGTATCTACTGCGCAATCAGGATCGGGTGCTCACTCGATCGCAAATCGGGCAAGGCGCCTGGGCGACCGATCTCGAACCCGACAGCAATCTGCTCGAGGTTTACATCTCGGCGCTCCGGAAGAAGATCGAGCAGGGTGGCCAATCACGACTGATACACACTGCGCGTGGCACCGGTTATCGAGTTTCAGCCAGAGCTTGAGTTGCCTTGCTTTCGCTGCCGAGGTGGCGACACTGGATGCGGATGCGTCGTCGTGACTCAGTGCTTTAAGACACTCTGTACTCTTCTTGACTCGCGAATCCCACCGCCTATCAATTCTGCACGTGAAGACCGCCCGTTTCAGCCATTTCCATCACCATCATGCAGCAAGCATGGCCGGGTGATGGTGCGCTGAGATCTGAAATCAGTCCGCCAATCGACGCCGGCCCTGTGCCGGCGTCTTGTGTTTTCTGACTGGAAACACCTGGCGACGGGCGGTGCCGGCATGGGAGCAGCCGTGCCGACCGAAAAACTCAATCCTTCTCCGTCATCGGCCCGCGATTCGTCTCGCGTGCCGCCTCTCCGGCTTGCTCTCCCCAAGGGCCGCATGCAGGAAGGCATCTTCGCGCTGCTGGCAGACGCGGGCATCCGGGTGCGTGTCGGGGGCCGAGCCTATCGGCCTCAGGTATCGCTCCCGGGAATCGACGCGAAAATCCTGAAGCCGCAGAACGTGGTCGAGATGCTTCACGCCGGCTCGCGCGATCTCGGCTTTGCCGGCGCGGACTGGGTGAGTGAACTTGGCGCCGAACTTGTCGAGGTGCTCGAAACCGGTCTCGATTCGGTCCGCCTTGTCGCCGCGGCACCCGCCGATCTGTTCGACGCGGGCCAACTTCCCAGCCGGCGCATCGTCGTCGCCTCCGAGTATGAACGCATCACCAAGCGATGGATCGAATCGCGCGGGCTCGATGCTCTGTTTGTTCGCTCCTACGGCGCAACCGAAGTCTTCCCGCCCGAAGATGCCGACTGCATCGTCGACATCGCTGCCAGTGGAGAGACTCTTCGGGCGCAGAACCTATTGGTCTTTGACGAACTTTTCCGAAGCTCAACGCGCCTTTATGCCTCGCCGGGCGCGTTTGCAGATCCCGCCCGTCGCGTGCAGATCGACCGCTTCGCGATGTTGCTGAAATCGGTCCTCGAAGCGCGACAGCGCGTCATGATCGAAGTGAACGTCGATCGGGCTTCACTCGAACGTCTCATTGAAATCCTGCCCTGCATGCGCGAGCCGACCATCGCGACGTTGCACGGTGATGCCGGCTACGCCGTGAAAGCCGCTGTTCTTCGAACCGAACTGCCTCGCCTGATCCCCGAGATCAAAGCTCGGGGCGGCACCGATCTCGTCGTTTCCCAACCTTCGCAGATCATCGCATGAACACCCCCACCCCCATTCCCACTCCCGCATTTTCCGCTCGAAGCGGTCCGCCCGCGCTGCCCGCTCCGTACCGGCCACCAACGCACGCCGGCCCGATCGATTTGCGCCTCGATGCCAATGAGGGTCAGCCGATCATCGATCTCCGGGCGTTCTTTGCGACGCTCGAACCAGACCCTGTGCGCCGGTATCCGGATTCTTCGAAGCTTCGCGCAACACTTGCAGCAAACTGGAATCTGAGCGCCGATCGAGTTCTGGTGACCGCCGGCGCGGACGACGCAATCGACCGGGCCTGCCGCGCGTTCCTGGGTGCCGGGCTTGAGATCATCGCTCCGACACCAACGTTCGAGATGATTCCCCGCTACGCGCACCTCGCTGGCGCGAGCGTGATCGCTCCGCCATGGCCGGATGGTGCGTTTCCGCTCAAAGAAGTGCTCGCCGCCGTCACTGTCGACACGGCCATGATTGCCGTGGTGTCTCCCAACAACCCGACGGGCGCCGTGGCGACATCCCACGACCTCCGATGCCTCGCTCAGGCAGCGCCAAGCGCGATCCTCCTCATCGACCTTGCCTACGCCGAGTTCGCCAATGAAGATCTAACTCAGGCAGCGCTCGCGTTGCCAAATGCGATTGTTCTTCGCACATTCTCAAAGGCCTTCGGCTTGGCGGGTTTGCGAATCGGTTATGCGATGGGCGATGCATCGAACATCCGCCGACTTGCTTCAGTCGGCGCACCGTATCCGGTCTCGTCGCTCGGCCTTGCCGCGGCGGCGGAGTCGCTTGTCGCTTCGCCGTCGCGGCTTCAGCCCAGAGTCGCCCGCATTCTCGACGAGCGCGCAAAACTGACTCAGTTTCTGAGCGACCTCGGTGCGTCGCCCTTGCCCTCCCAAGGAAACTTCGTTCTCTGCAACTTCGCCATCGCCGAATTTGTCTGGAACGCGCTGGGCGGCCTCGGCATTTCCGTGCGCCGCTTCCACGATCGTCCCGGGCTCGAGCAGGCGTTGCGCATCACCTGCCCGGGAGACGCGGCGGACTTCACAAGGCTTCTTGCTGCACTTCGCAGCACTTTGCGGCCCAAAGCCCTTCTGCTCGACATCGATGGCGTCGTCGCTGATGTCGGTTCTTCCTATCGCGAGGCGATTCGCCAGACCGCCGGTTCCTTTGGTGCGCAAATAACTCTCGCGGACATTACAGAAGCAAAGGCCGAGGGCAACGCCAACAACGATTGGGGGCTGACCCAGCGCCTGCTCGAACGAGCCGGCGTTCACGCGACACTTGCCGAGGTCACGAAGCGGTTTGAATCGCTTTATCAGGGCAGCGAGTCTGCCGCCGGCCTTCGCGACAACGAACGCCTCATCCCGGATCGCGCACTCCTCCAGCGTCTCGCGGCGAGACTTTCCCTGGCCGCCGTCACCGGACGCCCTCGTGCCGATTTTGAACGCTTGCTCGATCGCTTTGATCTCCGTGCGCTCTTTTCCGCCACCGTCTGCATGGAAGACGCGACAGCGAAACCGGATCCCGCGCCGGTTCTGCTCGCACTCTCTCGCCTGGGCGTCTCCAATGCGTGGATGGTGGGCGACACGCCCGATGACATCTGTTCCGCGCGTGCTGCCGGCGTTGTTCCGCTGGGTGTTCTCGCGCCCGGTGAAACCCATCCGCGATCTGCTGCTGCGCTCGCGAGCGCGGGGGCGGCACGAATTCTTGCTTCGCTCTCCGAACTGGAGGATTTGATCCCATGACACTTCGTAAAGCCAGTGTCGAACGCGTCACCCGTGAAACCAATATCTCGGTTTCCATTAATCTCGACGGCAACGGACAAGCCTGCATCGAGACCGGAATCGGATTCCTCGACCACATGCTGACCGCACTCACCGTGCACTCGGGTATTGATCTTGCCATCACCTGCAAGGGCGATCTCCACATCGACGATCACCACACCTGCGAAGACTGCGCACTCGCGGTCGGCGAAGCCATTGACCGCTCGCTCGGCGACCGCAGGGGTTTCGCCCGGTTCGGCAGCGCGTATGCGCCGCTCGATGAATCGCTCGCTCGGGCCGTGATTGATTTCTCTGGTCGGCCCTTTTCCGTCATCAACCTCGAACTCCGCCGCGAAAGGCTGGGCGACCTTTCCTGCGAGAACATCCCCCACTTCTTCGCATCACTCGCTACTGCGGCGCGTGCTTCGCTTCACATCGACGTGCTTCGAGGTGAGAACGACCATCACCGCGCCGAGGCGGCGTTTAAAGCGCTCGCGCTCGCTCTCCGGATGTCGCTCGCACGCACAGACTCTCCCGCGGTTCCAAGTTCGAAGGGAGTGTTGTGAACCGCAATGTCGTCATCATCCGTACCGGCAGCGCGAACATCGCGTCTGTTGTCGCGGCGTTTACACGCCTTGGCTTCAGCAGCACGGTTACGAGTATTGCAAAGCCCGTTCGCGAGTCGGAACTGGTCATACTTCCCGGCGTTGGTGCCTTCGGTCCGGCCATGAAGGCCTTGCGCGAGAACGGACTCGACGAGGCGCTCAAGTGGCGTCTTCAGGCCGACCGACCGCTCTTGGCAATATGTCTTGGGCTCCAGCTCCTCTTCGATTCGAGCGAAGAAAGCCCCGGCGTCACCGGGCTCTCCATCGTCCCAGGCACGGTCACCCGATTTGTACCGCCGCTACGCACGCCTCAGATGGGCTGGAACCAAGTGATTCCTCCCGACTCCCAAGTGGTCGGCTCCAGCGAACCGGGGTCCCTCCTTCGCCCGTCGTGGATGTACTTCGCCAACTCGTATTGCATCCGCACGCCGCCGCCGGGCTGGGACTGCGCAACCACGGAATACGGAGGCACGTTCGTCTCGGCAATGCAGAAGGGTCGCACCCTTGCTTGCCAGTTTCACCCCGAACTCTCCGGCTCAGCCGGACTTTCGCTCATCCAGCGCTGGCTCGCTCTCGCCGACGTAAAGGAGCCGGCACCGTGCTGACTCGCCGCATCATCCCTTGCCTTGATATCGACGGAGGACGCGTTGTCAAAGGCATCCGCTTCCAGGGCCCCCGCGATTCCGGCGATCCAGCCGAACTCGCGGCGCGCTACGAGGCCGAAGGTGCCGACGAGATCGCTCTCCTCGATATCACCGCCGGCAAGCAGTCCCGCGTCGCCGATATCGAAACAATCGCCCGAGTCCGGGCGGTTCTCTCTATCCCGCTCACAGTCGGCGGGGGCGTGCGTTGCGCGGACGATGCCGATCGCCTGCTCAACGCCGGTGCGGATAAGGTCGGTCTCAACACCGCTGCGGCGCTCCGGCCTGAACTTCTCTCCGAATGCGCTGCACGATTCGGTTCGCAATGCATCGTTGCATCCATCGATGCATCGCGGTCCACCGACGAGGCGCCGACATGGAGCGTCCGCATCAAAGGGGGCGATTCGGCGACTGCGCTCGACGCGATTATGTGGGCCAAGCGTGCCGAGGCGCTCGGCGCAGGCGAGATCCTTCTGACCAGTTGGGATCGTGACGGCACCACCAGCGGATTCGATCTCGAACTGACGAGCGCCGTCGCACGATCGGTGCAGGTTCCGGTCATTGCATCGGGCGGCGCGGCCGACGCATGGGATTTTCTCGCAGCGATCGGTGCGGGCGCAGAAGCCGTTCTCGCTGCCACCATTTTTCACAAAGCCCGATTCTCCGTCGGGCAAATCAAGCAGTTTCTAAGAACACAAGGCGTGGAGGTTCGGCTGTGATCACCCCTTCGATCGATCTGATGAATGGCCAGACGGTGCAACTCGTCGGTGGCAAAGAGCACGCGCTTGATGCGGGTGATCCGGTACCGATTGCAAAGCGGTTTGCAATCGCCGGCGAGATCGCTGTTATCGATCTCGATGCCGCGCTTGGCCGAGGTTCCAATGCCGAGCTCATACGCCCGCTTCTCCAAATCGCTCCGTGCCGCGTCGGTGGCGGCATCCGCGACGAGCGCACCGCGATCGAGTGGCTCGACGCCGGCGCAACCAAGATCGTTCTCGGCACCGCGGCGACACCCGGTCTGCTCGCTCGCTTGCCCCGCGAACGCGTGATCGCCGCGCTCGACGCCGACCATGGCGAAGTCGTCGTCGAAGGTTGGAAAAAGCGGACCGGCGAAACCATCCTCAACCGAATGCGTGTCCTCAAAGGACTTGTCAGCGGATTCCTCGTCACCTTTGTTGAGCGTGAGGGTCGGCTCTCCGGCACCAACCTCGATCTGGTGCCGCAACTCGTCGAAGCCGCGGCAGGCGCCCGGGTCACCATTGCCGGGGGCGTCACCACTCCCGAAGACATCCGCGCCCTCGATGAACTCGGTGCCGACGCGCAAGTCGGCATGGCGCTCTACACCGGCCGATTGGAGCTCGCGGACGCGATCATCTCGATACTCCGCTCCGATCGCCCGGATGGACTGTGGCCGACCGTGGTCACCGATGAACTCGGCACCGCGCTCGGCCTCGTGTACTCAAGCAGCGAAAGCGTTCGCGAAGCGGTCCGAACTGGACGAGGCGTGTATCACTCACGCAAGCGCGGCCTTTGGGCGAAGGGCGAATCTTCAGGTGACGTGCAGACGCTTCTCCGCATCGATGCCGATTGCGACCGAGATGCGCTGCGTTTCACGGTTCGTCAAGCGGGCCAGGGTTTCTGCCACTTGGGGCGTAAGAGCTGCTGGGGTCCCGCGACCGGACTTTCGGGACTCGCTTCCGTTCTGACCCGTCGCGCTTCGTCGGGCGCCCCGGACTCGTACACCCAACGCCTGCTCCGATCGCCCGACCTGCTCGCTTCCAAGCTCCGCGAGGAAGCATCCGAACTTGCCGATGCCAGCGAGCACGGCGATGTCGTCCACGAGGCGGCTGATGTCTTCTTCTTCGCGATGACCGCGATGGCACGCTCAGGAGCCACGCTCGCCGAAGTCAGTTCCGAACTCGACCGCCGCGCGCTTCGAGTCACCCGCCGACCCGGTGATGCAAAGCTTGGTGTGGAGAATCTGCAATGACCGGCATTCGTCCATTGCTGCGACCAATCCGTGCCGGCGATCCCTTTCCGGCACGAGGCGCACCGCTGGATCCTGCAACGATCCGCGTTGTTTCTGACATCCTGGCCGATATCGATGCGCGTGGCGAAATTGCCGCGATCGAGCACGCCGTTCGTCTGGGCGATATCAACGCGGGAGAAAGCGTTCTCCGAGATCGATCCGACCTGGTCAACGCACTCGATCGGCTGGACCCACAATCAAGTTCAGTGCTCGAGCGCACCGCGGAACGCATTCGGGCATTCGCGATTGCGCAGCGAGCGTGCATGCGCGATCTCGAAATTGCGATCCCCGGCGGCATTGCCGGCCACACCTGTCTCCCTGTTGCGACCGCAGGCTGCTACGCGCCGGGCGGGCGATTTCCATTGCCGTCGTCCGTGTTGATGACCGCCGTCACGGCGCGTGCAGCGGGTGTTCAGAATGTTTGGGTTGCCTCACCCAGGCCGACCGATGCCACGCTCGCTGCCGCGGCCATCGCAGGCGTAGATGGATTGCTCGCAATCGGCGGCGCGCAAGCAATTGGAGCCTTTCGACGCGGTCTTTTCGGCATTCCCGCATGCGACATGATCGTTGGCCCTGGAAATCGCTGGGTGACCGCGGCAAAGCAGCTCGTTTCGGCCGAGGTTGGCATTGACATGCTTGCGGGGCCCTCGGAATTGCTTGTGCTCGCGGATGCATCGGCCGATCCTGCAATGGTCGCAGCCGATCTGCTTGCACAAGCCGAGCACGACGACGACGCCGTCGCCATGCTGGTGACAACTAATCCGAATTTGCCCGACGCGGTCGAGGCGGAACTTCGACGCCAATTGGCGACGCTGCCTACTGCAACGGTCGCAACGCGCTCGCTCGCGAACGGGTTCTCGGTGATCTGTGCGAACCTGAACGAAGCCATCCGCACGTGCGATCTCATTGCGCCAGAACACCTTGAGATCCAGTGTGATCGAGCGGAATCCATCGCGCCGCTTCTCAAGCATGCGGGCGCGGTCTTCATCGGCTCGCTCACCGCCGAAGTGCTCGGTGACTACGGGGCCGGGCCAAATCACGTTCTCCCCACTTCGGGTACAGCCAGATTCCGGGCCGGACTTTCGGTGTTCAGCTTTCTTCGCACGCGCACCTGGCTCCGCATGACAGATTGCTCCGGGGCCGCACCGTTGGTCCAAGACGCCGCTGCACTCGCGAGGCTCGAACGTCTGGAAGCCCATGCGCGATCCGCCGAATTGCGATTGCCTTAACAGCCCAAACCGGCTCATGCGCTGCATGACAAATAGGTCGAAACTGACTGCCGGCAGGGCACGTACGGGCTGTTTCCAGTCGGTACACTGGAACAAACCCGGGCAGCTTCGGCCTTCGCCGTTCGCTGTCGCCGGCGCAGAGGTGAAGCATGTTCAAGAATCTGTTGGCACTCGGGCTTCTCGCACTCTTGACCTTTGTCTCTCTAACCGCTCGCGCGCAGACGCCCGCGCCGGTTGATCCTGGCTGGCCCCGTTCGTTCTCCAAGGACGGCACAACAGTCGTTATTCATCAGCCCCAAGTGGATTCGTGGAAGAACTACACCACGATGCGATTCCGCTGCGCCATTGAGGTAACCCTGCAAGGGGCCGCGACGCCGGAGATGGGCGTGATTGCCGCAGAAGCCGAAACAGAGGTGCACACAGCGGCCAACACGGTCGTGCTCACCAATATCCAGCCTGCGTTCCGCTTTCCGGGGGCATCGCCGGAGATCGCCGCGGCACTGACAGCAGTTGTGAAGGAAGCCCTGCCTCAAAAATCGACGCTGACGATTTCTCTCGATCGCGTGCTCGTCTACATGCGCAGCGCGCCGCCGCCGCCGAGCGTGAATCTGAACATGGCGCCCCCGCCGATTTTCTATAGTCAGAGTCCGGCGATTCTCGTCATGTTCATGGGCCAGCCGGATTTCAAGCCGATCCCCAATACCAAGATCATGTTCGCCGCGAACACGAACTGGCTGATGCTGTTGGACGGCACCACCACGCAGTACTACCTCCTCAACAACGGCTCGTGGATGACGGCACCCGATCCGTTGAAAGGGCCTTGGACTGCCGCGTCTTCGCTTCCGCCCGACTTTGCGAACCTGCCGAAAGAGGGTTGGGAAGAAGTGCTGAAGAACTTGCCCGGAAAGCCGTTGGCACAAGTTCCCGTCGTTTTCGCCACCACGCAGCCCGCTGAATTGATCGTGACGCAGGGCCCGCCCTCGTACACGCCCATTTCCGGCACGCCCCTGATGTACGTCAACAACCCAACGATGACCCTGTTCTATGACGTCTCGAATTCCACGTACTACTTCCTAGTTGCCGGACGCTGGTTCAGCGCGTCAACACTGAACGGGCCTTGGACCGCGGCATCCGCCAGTCTGCCCCCAGCCTTCGCAAATATCCCGCCTTCCAGTCCGCTCGGGTACGTGCTTGTTTCGGTACCCGGAACGCAGCAAGCCCAAGACGCAATTCTGCTCGCAAACGTTCCTCAGAAAGCAACCGTCAAAGTCGCGGAAGCCAAACTGGATGTCACCTACGTGGGCGCACCGCAATACGTCGCAATCCCGAACACCCAAATGACGTACGCGGTGAACACGCCATTCCAGATCGTTCAATATCAGGGCGCGTACTACTGCTGTAACAAAGGCGTCTGGTTCCTCGCGACCGCACCGACCGGCCCGTGGGTGGTCTGCTCCGTCGTTCCTGACGCGATCTACACAATTCCGCCTTCCTGCCCCCTCTACAACGTGACCTACGTCAAGGTGTATTCGTCAACTCCCGACACCGTGGTCGTCGGCTACACCAGCGGCTACAGCGGCGAGTACGTCGCCGCGACCGGCGCTGTCATGTTCGGCGCTGGCATGCTGACTGGCGCTCTCATTGCCGGCAACAACAGTTGGTATTACGGCTGCCCCCCCTGCTACTACTCCTACGGCTGCGCGCCGGTGTATCACTACGGATACGGAACTTACTACCGCGGTGCTGGGTGCTATGGCCCCTACGGCGGCGCGGGATGGTGCGCCGGATACAACCCGGCCACCGGAACATACTTCAGAAGCGGTTCTGCGTACGGCCCGTACGGGAGCGTGCACGGCACGCAGGCGTACAACCCGTGGACCGGAACCTATGGGCAGCACACCGGTGGCTCAAACGGGTACGGGTCTTGGGGAAATTCGTACGTCTCGCAAGGTGACCGCTGGGCCGAGGCCGGCCACTCGACGAACAACGCGACCGGCGTGACCAAGGGCTGGGCGGAGGATTCTTCCGGTCAGTGGGCCGAAGGCGCGCACAAGGGCAATTCGACCGTCGCGAAGACGAGCAATGGAGATGTGTACGCGGGGCATGACGGCAACGTCTACAAGAAGGACGACAACGGCCAGTGGCAGAAATACGACAACGGAAGCTGGAACAACGTGAATCGTCCGAATCAGAATTCAAACCTCGGATCCAGCAACAACCAGGGTTTCAATCAGACTGAGAACCGCGCAGCGCAAGCCAGCAACTCAAACGCCTGGCAGAGCCGCTCGCAGAATTCCTGGCAAAGCCAATGGGGCAGCGGCGAAGGCTCCACTTCCGACCTGCAGAACCGCTGGGGCCAATCCGGGGCAGGCGCGGCAGGAGGCCAAAGCAACGCCTGGCAAGATCATGACACCATGAGCGGACTCAACCGCGACTCCTGGGCGCGCGGCGAAAGCAACGGCGGCGGATGGGGAGGCGGCAACAGCGGAGGCTGGGGCGGCGGTTCGCGCTCCTGGGGAGGCGGAGGAGGCGGGTTTGGTGGGGGCGGTTTTGGAGGCGGTGGCTTTGGTGGGTTTGGCGGAGGATCCCGGTTTGGCGGATTCCATCGCCGATAACGATCGCGGCCGACTCGTTTCTTCGATTCGCTCGTGAAATTGGACGCAGTGCCGGCGCGCACGCAACTTGGTTGCGGCGACGCTGGTAAATGCATCCATCGAAGCGGGACGATGGGAAGAGAGGGACAGGAACTCACTGGAGATTCCTGATGTCCCGAAGCATGTTTGCGATTGGTTTTTGTGCGTTGTGCGCCCAGGCGTTCGCTGGACGTGTCGTTTTTCGCGCGCTCGGCGACTTGGGAGGCGGCGCGGGGAGCAGTACGGCGCTGTCGATCAGCTCGGATGGATCAACAGTGGTTGGAATGTCGGCGTCGACTCAATCGGGCGGGCGCGTCGAAGCGTTTCGTTGGACGTTGGCGACCGGGATGGTCGAGCTAGGTGACTTGGGCGGGGGCGACTTCATGAGTGCCGCGGGAGGAGTTTCGGCGGATGGCTCGGTGATCGTCGGAATATCGGAATCGGCGAACGGATCTGAAGCGTTTCGGTGGAGTGCCGAAACAGGCATGGTCGGGCTCGGTGATCTTGCCGGCGGCGAATTCAACAGCGGCGCGCGGGGTGTTTCGGATGATGGATCCATGGTGGTTGGATCGGGAGCGACGAGTGCGGGCTTTGGGGCTTTTCGGTGGACGCAGGGGGCCGGCATGCAGTCGCTCGGCGCGGGCGATGTTCCGGGTGGCGCGTTTCGCGGGTCGGCGCAGACTGCTTCGTCGAACGGATCGGTTGTTTACGGTTCTGGGGTTTCGAACAGCGGTGAAGTAACGTTTCGATGGACGGCGACAACGGGTTTGACAGCGATTGCGGATTTGCCGGGAGGCGGGACCGGGTCGGAGCCCTTCAACGCTTCGCCGGATGGACGATTTTGTGTGGGGCGTTCACGGTCGACCGGGAGCGGAACGAACGGATTTGAGGGCTATTTGTACGACTCGGTGACGCGGAACCTGCGGCCGCTCGGCGATCTTGCGGGCGGGGCGTTCTATAGCGAGGCGTACGACGTTTCCGCTGATGGAACCGTTGTTGTCGGCACATCGATGACATCCAGCGGACGCACGGCGTTTATCTGGGATCAGGCGCAGGGCATGCGGGCGCTCGCTGATGTGCTCATTGCGGCGGGGATTGAGATGGAGGGATGGACGCTGACTGCCGCGTGGGGCGTGAGCGCCGATGGAATGACAATCACAGGGAACGGAATAAACCCGGAGGGGCACGAAGAGGCGTGGGTGATCACTATTCCGGGCCTGGCGGCGACAACACCGTTTGGTGTGTTGGGTCTTGCCGCGGGCTCTCGACGCCGCCGCGGCGCGGACTATTTCGGTACGGGAGGTTGAGTTACCTCTGACAAGTGCTCCGCCTTCCACGTCATCGCGGCGAGAATTCGGTTGTATCCGCTTGGGTGGTCGAAGAAGAGGATCTCTTCCCACTTGCCGGGCTTGGGGTTTCGGTATTCGACGAGGAGCAGGAGCGCTTCGGACATGCCGTCGGGCTCGCGGCCGGCGTTGAGGCCGAAGGCGTCGGCTTCAGTCTCCTGGGTGCGGATGATCGTGTTGGTCAGCGGCGTGGTGAGCAGGCTGTAGATGCCGAAGAGCAGGAGGACGAGGGGAAGTGCCGCCGGATCGGCGACACCGATGCCGGGTTGGCGGCGGAGCGGAACGGCATTGACAAGGGCGGGATCCGGCGCGGTGCGGATTCCCCATGAATTCCCGCGCCTCCTCAGCAGAATGCTAAACGCCCACGCGACACAGGCGAGGCCGATTCCGATGACAAGGGAGAACTGCACAAGACTCTTCACGAGGTGGTTGAGTACATAATGACCCATCTCGTGCGCCATGACGCCTCGAACCGCGGCGGGTGAGCAGCGATTAAGCAGGTTGTCGTTGAGCGAGATGCGGGTCGTGCCGAAGAGGCCGCTGACGTTCGCGCTCACTCGCTTGGTCTGCCTGGACGCATCGACAACGTAGATATCGTCGGCGGGAATCTGATTGGCGCGGGCGATGCTGATGAGTTGATCGCGGAGGACCGGGTTTTCAAGGCGGGTGTACTTGTTGAACATTGGCGCGATGTAGACGGGCGCGACCATCGCGCCGAGCGCGTAAAACGCAATGAGGAGTGCGGTTGTCCATATCCACCACGAACGGCCGACGCGGCGAAGCACGGCGTAGAGCAATATGGAGCCAAGACTCAAGATGATGAACGAAAGTCCGAAGTCCTTGCCTTCATCAGCGAGCCAGCCGGCAAAAGTAAGATTCGACATTCCGTACTGGTGTTCGCGGAAGAAGCCGGTGTAGGCTGTCAGCGGGAACTGAATGAGCGTGTTGAGGACGAAGAACTGCGCCGTGTAGAAGAGCGGCACGAGCCATGTTCGTTTGCCGGTTGCGACGCCGTCATTGGTGCGAGCGCCGGTGATGCGTTCCGCTGCGTGCAGCATGCGGGCGGAGAGTCCGGTGGAAAGCAGGATCAGGTAGATCGCGGATGAGAACAGGAAGCCCCAGAGCATCAGCCAGTGATTTCCGGTGTTGTATGCGATGGACTTGGCCATCGCTTCGGGCGGGATCTTGGCGAGGTATTCGTTGGTCGCGACGACTGGATCGAAGGCGGGCGCTGAGGCAAGTGTGAATGCAAAGCCGAACGTTGACATTGTGAACTCCGCTTCGGGACGCGTCCCAACCGTACTCCATCGTCAAATAACACAGTGATGATCGGGTGAATGGCGGTTCCGGCGGTATTTCGGACCAGCGCTTTGAAGTGGGTTGCGGTATGATTTTTCCATGCTTCGAGCTGGGTTGCTTGTTTTCGTTGTGCCGAGCGCTGTTTGTCTCTCTGCCGCCAATGCGCAGTGGACTGTGACCAATTTGCATCCGGCAGGCGCCACAGAGTCGCGGGCGCACGCAGTGAGCGGTCAGCAGCAGGTTGGCCGGGCGAGATTCAGCGGTCAGACACGAGCGAGCCTTTGGACTGGCTCTGCGGCTTCGTTCGTCAGTCTGCATCCGCCGGACGCCACTCGTTCCGAATGCTGGGATGTTGACAATGGCCGGCAAGTTGGAACGACAGGACCATCTGCACTTACGTATAGAGCCGCGCTTTGGAGCGGAACTGCAGCGTCGTATGTCAACTTGCATCCGGGGAATTTCCGTGCCTATTGCTCGGTGGCGTACGGGGTGGAGGGAAACCGACAGGTAGGTTCCGCTGGAGTGGCGTCAGGAGGTGAAGGCCCGGGCCCGTGGCCAGTGCGTATCCATGCGGCCTCGTGGGATGGAACACCCGACTCCTTCGTCGATCACCATCCCGCGACACCACTGCTTCCGGGGTCGGATCCTTTGGTTCAGTCGGAGTTTTACGGAATTCGCGACGGCGCAATGGTCGGCTATTACTTCACGACTCCTGCCGCACCGTTTCTTATGAAAGCGATGGAGTTGACCGGCTCGACTATCGCCGACATAACTCCCGATATTCCGCCGTATGTCTCGGAGGAAACTGAGTGCAACGCGCACATGACTAGCCGCGGCGAACACGTTGGCTTCATGGGACCAAGTCAAAGCGATCGCAAAGCGGTGTTGTGGACGGGAACTCCGTTGCGCGGCGTCGAACTCTCTCCGATCGGATCAGTGTCTTCCTGGGGTCAGGGAATTTGGCGCGGCGAGCAGGTTGGGTACGCCGTTTTTAGCAATCAGCGGGCGGGTATCTGGAGCGGAACTGCGGATTCCTGGGTTGACCTTTCCGTTTTTCTTCCTGCGGGATTCACGCTCTCCAATGCCCGCGGCATTTGGAGCGATCGGTTCAACACCCACGTCGTGGGCTGGGGAACGAATTCGGCGACAGGCCGGACCGAAGCGCTGCTGTGGAGCCGCGCGAGTTGCTGGGCGGATTTGACGCACAATGAAGTCGTCGATGATGCCGATTTCGTTCCGTTCGTCCAGGCGTACAACGACTTGGTTTGTCCCGCGCTGCTTTGCCCTGCCGACCTCAACGACGACGGGGTGGTGGACGACGCGGACTTCCAGCTGTTCGTTGTGGCATACGACGCACTTTTGTGCCCGTAGGTTTGTGCGGTTGTCGGCGACCGACGGGCCGCTCGGCACGCTGCAGACTCCGGAAGAATTCGCTTTGATGTTGACATGCACGCGATCCGACACGGATACTGGCGAAAGTTGTGATCGGTAGCCGCGTTAGGCAAAGGATCTTCAGATGGCAAAGAGCAAGGCCAAGGCGACGTTAAAATCCAAATCGACCGGCGCGTCGGCTACGAAGTCGAAGGCCGCGCCGAAAGCAAGCTCCAAGGGCACGTCCGCGCTCAGTAGGCAAGCGTCTGGCAAAGCTGCCTCAAAGCTCATCGACCGGCGAATCCGCGACCTTGGGAAAGGCAAAGGCGGCTGGCGCGGCGAGACGCTTGCACACATGCGGAAGCTGATCCTGGAGGCCGATCCCGAGATCGTCGAAGAGTGGAAGTGGATGGGCACGCCGGTCTGGTCGCACCCGCAGCACGGAATTGTCTGCACCGGGGAGTCGTATGCGAAGGTCATCAAGCTCACCTTCGCTCGCGGGGCCAGCGTCAAGGATCCATCCCGCCTTTTCAACTCCAGTCTCGAAGGCAACACGCGAAGGGCGATCGATATCCGCGAAGGCGAAAAGATCGACGCCGCGGCGTTCAGGACGCTCGTGAAGGCAGCGGTGGCCGAGAGTGCGGCCTCGAAGACGCTCGCGAAAGCACGTGCGAAAGCCAAGTGAGGAACGGGTGAGCAAGAAAGCCACGAGGAAAACGGCGAAGAAAAGCAAGCGAGTCGTCCTGCTCTCAGGCGGCAACCCGCAGATTGCTAAGGCCGACGGCAACGCGCCGGTGCGGGAATACATCGCTCGCATGCCGGGATGGAAGCAGAAAGTTGGACGCCGGCTCGACGCACTCATCGTGAGCACCATTCCCGATGTGCGCAAGGCCGTGAAATGGAATTCGCCTTTTTACGGCATCGAGGGGCAGGGATGGTTCCTGGGATTCCACGTCTTTACCCGCTACGTCAAGGTCACTTTCTTCCGCGGCACGTCGCTTCGTCCGATGCCCCCCGGTCCCAGCAAATCCAAGGAAACGCGATACCTCGACATCCACGAGGATGACGAGATCGACGAGGCACAAATGAAATCCTGGTTGAAGCAGGCGGCGGCGTTGCCGGGGTGGATGCCGTAGACGTTCTCTGCCCCGGCGGGGCAGGTCGAACGAATGCGAATTGACGTTGGGAAACTGATTCGATGGAGAGAAGCCCGTTGAATTGGGCTGAAGATCAAGAGAGACAGAAGACAGCGGGGCCAACCGCCGCTAAAGCGGGCCTGAAAAATGAAAGCGAAAGGCACCCAGCGGTCTACGCCTCGCGGCAATTATGCAACTGAGGGTTTCACGCCGCACTCAGGGCAAAGTGCATCGGTGCGCGTTGCCGAGAGATCGAAGCCGCAGTTTGCACAGCAGTTGGTTCGGCTCCTTCGAAGGGCTAGGGCGTCGGCTCTCCAAGCGAGGGCCGTCACGAGCAGGGTGGGGATCAGGAAGAGGTAAAACGGAATTCGCACTTACCAGAAGCGTGTGCCCTGGGTGTGAATCTCCTTGCCGCTGGCCGACGAAAAAAAGCCAAGAGCCCAGAAGCCGCGCTCAGTGACGTATTCCAAATGCAGAAACATCGGTCCTCGTTCACCGATGAACCCACCCCTCCAACCGGGGGGCGACCGCGACAAGTCGGATCCAGAACTGTGACCAACGTCGAGCGCGGCCGGAATTACACCGATCCACCACCGGCTTTGTGAAGTCCAGCGAAAATTACCCCACAAGCTTCCCGTCCAGGAGGTGATCAGAAGCAGACAGAATCCTGTCCCGAGGTACTTGATTGATTTCCTGAGCGTTGGATGAAGCTGCACGGCGAGAGTGTACAAGCTTCGCATCACTGCGATAAATGTCGGTTGGCATCAAATTACGGCTTGACACCCAGCACCGCGCTCTTCGTTTCAATCTCCCCCGCAATCGCCTTCACGAACGCATCCAGCGGCATCGCACCAAGATCCTTCTCTACACCACGTGCACGCACGCTCACCGCGTTGTTCTCCGCATCGCGCGGACCCACGATGAGCATGTACGGGATCTTCTCATCCGCCGCGACCTTGACCTTCGCCTGGATGCGCTCGTTGCTTTCATCGAGAGTCGCGCGGACCCCCACTGCTTGCAATTCGGCAAGAACCTTGCGGCCGTAGTCAAGAGTCTTATCACTGATCGGGAGCACACGCACCTGCTCGGGGCTGAGCCAGGTGGGGAATGCGCCGGCGAAATGCTCAATCAAAACGCCACAGAAGCGTTCCATGCTGCCGAAGGGAGCGCGGTGGATGACGACCGGGCGGTGGGCTTTGTTGTCCGGCCCGATGTACGACAGGTCGAAGCGGTTGCCCATTTGATAGTCGACCTGCACGGTGCCAAGCTGCCACTCGCGGCCGATGACATCCTTGATGACGAAGTCGATCTTTGGGCCGTAAAACGCGGCCTCGCCCGGCTCCTTGCTGAACGCCACGCCCAGTGACTCGGCGGCGGCGATGCACGCGGCCTCGGCCTTGTCCCAGCTCTCCGCGCTTCCGGTGTACTTGGTCGAATCCGGATCGCGCAGGCCGACGCGGACGCGGTAGTCCTTCATGCCCAGCACGTTGAAAATGATCTTCACCAGTGACAAGCAGCCTTGGATCTCCGCCGGGATCTGATCTTCGGTACAGAAAAGGTGCGCATCGTCCTGGGTAAAGCCGCGGACGCGGGTGAGGCCGTTGAGTTCGCCCGATTGCTCCCAGCGATAGACAGTGCCAAACTCGGCAAGGCGGACGGGCATGTCGCGGTATGAGTGAGGCGACGACCCGAAAATCTTCGCGTGGTGCGGGCAGTTCATGGGCTTGAGCATGAAGCCTTCGACGAGTTTGTCGTCGGCCATGATGCGGTCGGGAGTGATGGTCTGAGCCTTGGTGCGCTCGTTGATGCCAGCGGCGAGGCGGGCCGAGACACCTTCAACACGGTGCATCATGTCGGAACAAGAACAGCCCTCAGCGCTGAGTTTTTCGAGCGCCTGACGCTCGATGATCGGCGCGAACTGGGAGTCTTTGTAATAAGGAAAGTGTCCGGAGGTTTTGTAGAGTTCGAGCCGTCCGATGTGCGGGGTGAAGACTTCGGTGTAGCCCTGCTTTTTGAGTTCGGCGGAGATGAAGTTCTGGAGTTCCTTGCGGACCACGCTGCCGCGGGGAGTCCAGAGGATGAGGCCCTGACCGACATCTTCATCGATGTGGAAGAGGCGGAGATGCTTGCCGATGACGCGGTGATCGCGCTTGGAAGCTTCTTCCTTCTGCTTGAGGTATTCGTCGAGTTCGGCCTGAGTCGGGAATGCGGTGCCGTAGACGCGGATGAGCCGGTCGGAGTTTTCGTCGCCGTGCCAATAGCTGGACGCGAGCGAGGTGACGATTGCGGCGCCGATGCGGCCGGTCGAGGGAACGTGCGGACCGCGGCAGAGGTCTTCCCAGTTTTTGCCGGGGGCACCATTGGCATAGAAGGAGAGCTTTGCGTTCGTGTCGCTCGCCGGCTTCTTCTCAACTTCGGCGAATGCGGATTTCACGCCTTTGTAGACGCTGCTCGGTAAACCCATCGCGCGTTCCGCGTTGTCGACCTTGTATTTGTTGCCCTCGGTTTTCAGCTTCTGCAGGCCCTCACCGCTCGCGACTTCATAGCGGGAGAACTCGCGGTTCTCCTTGATGATCTCCGCCATGCGCTTGTTGATCGCATCGAACTGATCGCTGGAGAGCTTCTTGCCCTCGGGCACATACATGTCGTAGAAAAACCCGGTGTCGGTGGGCGGGCCGTAGGCGAGCTGCACTTCCTTGCCGATGACATCCTGGATCGCCTCGGCCATCACGTGCGCGGCAGAATGCCGAATCAGGAAAAGCCCGTCCTTATCAAGCATTTTCTGACGGTCGCGCTCGGTGACGATGGAGAGGGAGACATCATCATTGATGACGGTGGAAAGATCCTTCAACTCGCCGTTGATCTTGACACCGAGCGCGGCCTTCGCAAGGCCGGGTCCGATGGATAGAGCGACATCCTTGCCGGAAACCGGCTTGTCGAAGAGCTTCTTGGAACCGTCGGGAAGGGTGATGGTGGGCATAGGTAAAGCTCAAATCGCAAAGAGGTAAATCGCAAATGGAAAAGGACATTGACCAACGGCTGCAGATCAGACCGTTTCAGCATTTGTTGGTGCGGGAGCGTAGAAGCGGAGCAATGTGCACTGCGGGCATCGGAGAGCGAAAACCCTGAAGCCGTCAGCATGTTGAGAGTGTGGAAGCTCTCCCAGTTTGAACATCGTGGCTGCGGGTTCTCCCGGACACCAGCGGGCCAAGTTTGCTGCGTTGTGATGCCCAAGATCGGACAGAAATCCGAATTCCATTTCAACCCTGCATTCTGGGCACACTGCACTTGCGGCCATGGAAAACACTCCAAAGAAAAAACCCGGCTTGGGGCCGGGTCGAGAATTGCGATAGAGACTCCGCTGCCTGCCGGCTCAGGCGGTGGAGTCGTTGCTAGTCGTCGTGGCACGGCTGGGGTTCATTTCGGGGGAAGAGTACGCGGGTTGTTTCGAGCCGGCTACTGGAACTGCCGCCAAGATTGACTCTTCAATCGCCAACTTCGTCGCCTCTCCGATCGAAATACGCCCCGGCCCTCAGTGGGCGGCAGCGGCGGGTCCTTGATACTCGGCACTTCCAAAGCCCAGGATCGGGACGAAGATGAAAGGGAGGAAGATCAGTCCGAGTGTCGTACCCAGACCCCGCCCGAAAGATTTGGAGAGATCGTTACAGACAACGATTGAGACGATGAAGTTGACGAACGGAATCAGCATGAGAATCAGCCACCACCATGGCCTGCCAACAACTTTCAAAAGGATGTACGCGTTGAAAATCGGAATGAGCACCGCCCAACCGGGTTGACCGGCCTTTGTAAAGATTTTCCAGCCGCCCGCGATGACGACAAGCAGAATTGCGCAGTAGACCAGTAGCCCGATTGTCCCAACCGCTTCGTCGCCGTTGCTGGATTGGGCGAGTATCAGAACATTCAGCATTCCGAGGTCTCCGTGATGGGGACTCCACCCCTTCCGGTGTTTGTCGGTCCGCGGCGGCAGCTTTCTTGCAAAGTAGTTATTTGACCCTTCGTTAAGAATGCCCCAAACCGGGCCGGCTCCGGTATGCTCCTCCCGTGCTCTGCCCCTTCTGCAATGCCGACAACGACAAGGTGATCGACAGCCGCGCGAGCGACGCGGGGAAGACGATCCGTCGCCGGCGCGAGTGCGTGGCCTGCAGCAAGCGGTTTACAACGTACGAGCGGGTGGAGCAGACGACGCGGCTGGTGGTCGTCAAGCGGGATGGCTCGCGCGTGCCGTTCGGGCGCGAAAACATCTTGAAGGGCGTGGTGGCCGCCTGCGGCAAGCGGCCGATTCCGGAGCCTTCCAAAGAGCGAATCGCGGACCTCGTAGAAGAGGAACTGCACAAGGAATTCGACCGCGAGGTTGAGAGTCGCGTGATCGGCGAGCGCGTGATGGCGAAGCTGCGCGACTTGGACGAGGTGGCGTACATCCGCTTTGCGAGCGAGTACTACAAGTTCAGGAATGTCGAAGACATCATGCAGCAGCTCGAGGCGATGAACGGGCGGGTGAAGGATGTGAAGGATCAGCAGAAGTTGTTTTGAGGTGCCGCGGAAGCATGCGGCATGAGCGCGCGGGTCGATAGCTCAAGAACCAGTTCCGCGGTACGATGCGGATATGGCCAACAAGACCTTCAAGTCCGCGTCCGACACGTTTGCCGATCTCAAAGCAAAGGGAATCCTGAAGGACGGGATCACCGTCATGGTCGGGGGCTTCGGGCTCTGCGGCATACCGGAAAACCTGATCGTCGCGCTCCGCGACAGCGGCGTGAAGGACCTCACCTGCATCAGCAACAACGCAGGAGTCGATGACTTCGGGCTGGGGCTACTGCTCAAGACGAGGCAGATTCGCAAGATGATCTCGTCGTACGTGGGCGAGAACGCAGAGTTTGAGAGGCAGTTCTTGTCCGGCGAACTCGAAGTCGAGTTCAACCCGCAAGGGACGCTGGCCGAGCGCATCCGCGCGGGCGGCGCGGGCATTCCCGCCTTCTATACGGCGACGGGCGCGGGAACGAAGGTGGCCGAAGGCAAAGAAACGCGAGACCTCTTCCGTCCGTACGACGGCGTCGGCGGCTGCACGATTCCGGGTTGGAAAGTACCGGGCAAGCACGCCCCCACTGCTCGCGCGGGCGCAACTCCTCGCGAGTATGTGCTGGAGACCGGGTTGTGCGCGGATCTTTCGCTGGTGAAAGCGCACAAAGCTGACAGCTTTGGCAACCTGGTGTACCGAAAGACCGCGCGGAATTTCAATCCGATGATGGCGACTGCCGCGGCATATGTGATCGCGGAAGTGGACCAGATCGTGGGATTGGGCGACCTTGACCCGGAAGCGGTGCACACGCCGGGAAGCTACGTCGATCGAATCGTGCAGGCGAAGGCGGAGAAGCGGATTGAGCAGAGGACGGTGAGGAAGTGAATGTTGGCCCATTGATTCGCGCCGCTGGATGTGTGGCATGAGCCTTTCCTGGCTCTCGAAGGTTCGCGCCGTTTCGTTCGATTGCTACGGAACGCTCATTGACTGGCAGACCGGGATCGAGAATGCGATCGCGCCACTTCGTGCGGGAATGCCACAACTGCCGCGGGGCGAGAAACTCTTCCGAGAGTTTGCTCGCCTCGAGCGGGAGGCGGAACAACCGCCGTTCTGCTCGTACAAAGATGTGCTTCGGGAGGTCATGTCGGGTTTGAGCGGCATCGCCGGTCCGTGCGAATTGCTTGACACGCTGTGGCAGTCGATTCCCTTCTGGCCCGAGTTTGACGATGTACCTGCCGGGCTCCGCTGCCTCAAAGGAAAGTTCGGGCGCCTCGCGGTGCTTTCAAATGTCGATGACGAGCTTTTCGGTTTCTCGCATGCTCGCATCGGGACCGTGCTCGATTTCGCCGTGACGGCGCAGCAGGTGAAGTCATACAAGCCGTCGGCGGCGAACTTTCGGGCGCTTCTGAAAGCGCTCGATCTCGAGCCAGGACAGGTGTTGCATGTGGCGGAAAGTCGGTTTCACGACATCGAGCCGGCGTCGAAACTCGGATTTCGAACCGCGTGGGTTCAGCGCCAGCGGGGATCGAGCGCTTCAGGAGAGCCGGTGGACCAAGGCGTGAAGGCCGATCTTCACGTTTTCTCTCTTCGAGAGTTGTGCGAATCAGTCGGAGCTTGATCTATTTCGGGGCGGGCAATGCATACTCAAATTCGTACGAATGCTTGCCGCCCTCGATGATGATCTTCATCGTGCCGGTGAGGCCCGTGAGTTCGCCGGAACCGGAATCGGGCACGACGACAATGTTGAGTGCCGGTGTGCCGCGGTCCATCGTCGCATTGTGTTGCAGCACGAACGAACCGGCCTTGCCGCGTAGTTTGCCGGTGACCCGCTCGATCGCAACGTAGCCGGCTGAACCTTTGGTGTCCGTCATTGCTGTGAGCATCTCGCCCTTGGAGGTGGCGTCAAGATCGCCGTGAAACTGCTTATCAATCGTCATGCGCCCGAGCGAGGATCCGTCGCCCTTATTCACATCGCCGACAGGCTGAAGTTTGACCTCAAACGGTCCGGTCGCTCGCGACGTCATGCGAATCTCCTTGACTGGCTCGTTGGCGGAATTGCTTGGCTTTGTTTCGGTTTGCGCCTGCGTACACGCGCTTAAACCTGCTGCCAGCATCAACATCAGGGTTGCACGAGCGCCAATCGCTCGGCAGTGAATTGCTTTCATCGAAACCCCTCGCGTCTTATTTGCCTGACAACAGCTTCGTGAGAACTTCCAGCCCGGCCTCGAGCTTGTGCACCGGCACGGCGTAACTCAGCCGGAAGTGCGAGTCGCGCTGGCTAAATGTGCCGCCATTGACCAGGATCACATTCCGCTCGATTGCTGCTTCCAGAAACTGGAGCCCGGTCATGCCGAGCTTCTCCGGAATCTTCGGGAACGCGTAGAACGCGCCGCCTGGCGCTTTCAGACCCGTGATCGGCCCAAGCGCCTGCACCACCATGTCGCGACGCTTCTGATATTCCTGAATCTGGAGCGTGCAATCGACATCGAGTGCCGCGATGGCGCCCCATTGCAAGGGCGTCGGCGCACACACAAACGAGAACTGCTGGAGCTTGATCATCTGCTCGATCAGCTTTTTCGGTCCCGCGGCATACCCGAGCCGCCACCCGGTGTTCCCGTACGTCTTTCCAAACCCACGCACCAGCAAGACGTTTTCTTCTGCACCGGGAAATCGCGCGGGACTCGGACACTTGAGCGCCGGTTCTTTCTCGACATTCACCGAATTCTGCGTTCGCGCGTCGCTGTATGTGAACTCGTCGTAGATCTCGTCGCTCAGCAGCAAGACGTTTTTGCGCCGGCAAAGTTCCAGCAGTTCGCGGCATTCTTCCGCCGTGTTCACCACTCCGCCCGGATTGCCCGGTGAATTCATCACGACCATCTTCGTGCGAGGCGTGATGCACTTCTCGACCCGTGCCGCGGTCATCTTGCAGTCCGGGTATGTGTCGCAGTAAATCGGCTTCGCATCCGTGAGCGATGCCATCGCGGGATAGAGCACGAAATACGGATCGGGAATCACGATCTCGTCGCCGGGATTGAGGGTCGCCATCGCCGCGAGCACAAGCGCTCCGCTGGTTCCCGGAGTCACGATGATGTCGCTCTGTCCGCCCGTCGCCGCGAATGACCAACCGAAGTCGTTTGAAAGTTTTTCTGCGAGTCGCGAATTCAATTCCGGAATGCCGCGAGAGAGGCTGTAGCCGTTGCGGTCGGAATTAATCGCGTGGATCGCGGCATCTTTCACGCTTCGCGCCACCGGAAAGTCGGGCTGACCGATCGACAGATTGATCGGGTCTTGAAGTTTCGCGCCGAGTTCAAAGGCGCGTCGGATTCCCGATCCGGACATCGCAAGCGTTCGTTGGCTAAGCACTTTCTCGATATTCATGAAGGCGAGACAATAGCGAATATCCCCCAACACGTCCCCAACCCTTTCGGTCTCCAGAGACCGACAAAGGGTCATCGCGCGACCGGGGAGGGCGATCCACGTCTTTTTGGCTCGGATTCGACCCGATTCCGGAATTCCCCGCAAGGCCACCTTCAGGCGGGAACATCGGTTTTCGGGCCGGAGTTCTCCGGCCGTCGGTGGAAGGTGCGCGGGCACCTCGACCATCGACCCGAAGTGCGGAAGAGGAAAGAAGAGGAGATAAGCATGCGGATCAATGGTTTGAACAAGAGTTGCCTCGCGGCCGGGGTGGTCCTCGCGGGTGCATGTGCGTCGGTGAACGGAGCGATTCTGAACTATCAGGCAGTTCTCAGCGGGCCGAACGAAGCTCCGCCGAACGCGTCGCCCGGCGTGGGATTCGCGACGTTTGATTTCGACACAGTGTTGCACACCATGCACATTCACGTGACGTTCAGCGGCCTGCTGGGCAACGTGACGGCCAGCCACATTCACAGCGCGACGGCAGTCGCTGGAACGGGCACCGCCGGCGTCGCCACGACGACTCCGACGTTCGCTGGTTTCCCATCGGGCGTCACGAGTGGCGTGTATGACAACACGCTCGATCTCACACAGACCACGAGCTGGAATCCCGCGTTTATCACCGCAAACGGCGGCACCACCGCAACCGCGGAATCAGCATTCATGGCCGGAATCGCTGCGGGCAAGGCCTATCTCAACATCCACACCTCGGTGGTCCCGGGTGGCGAGATTCGCGGCTTCCTTGTTCTTGTCCCCGCTCCGTCCTCGCTCGGCTTGGCGGGAGTCGGTGGCCTGCTCATCGCTCGCCGTCGCCGTCGCTAAGTTGAGTTTCTGACTGCCAAAAAACACAACCCCGACCAAGCGGTCGGGGTTTTTCATTCCATGATTGAATTGGTCGCGGCAGGTCCGCGGCGAAATGCTTAACCCTTGCCGGCGAGCGTCTTCGCGAGGCCGAGGACCTTGTCCTTCTTGGCGTCGAACTTCTTGTCGGCCGTGAGCTTGGCGATGCGCTCCTGACGGGTCAGAACGCTGCGCTTGCCGGCACCGGTGGTCGAGATCTTCAGTGAACGATCGAGGCTCATGTCAGGCTCCAATCCCGCCCCAGCGGGTCGTGTGCGGGTCATTCAGTCGTTTTTCAGCCAGAAGGCGTCGGAGAACGACATGCTCCCCTTGTGGTCCTTCTTCCAGATCGCGCCCAGGCGCACGATCTCCTGTTTCAGCTTGTCGCGGTCCAATTGCTTGGAGGCGAATTCCGTGGACGGAATCCCCTTTGCCGCGAAGAGCTGAAAGCGGGGAGAAGTATTGCCTCGTGGGGACTTGCGATCAACCGGATCGACAGGTACTCCGACGGTCTCGACCCCGTTTTTGGCGAAAAACTGGATAGCGTTGACCGCTTCTTCACGGGAAACCATCCCCAAGAGCAGGTAATTCCACCCCGATTGCCGCGGATCGGAACCTGCCCCCTTGACGGTCAGGACGAGTCCGGGATCGAGCGCCGATGAATTGGGATCGATGGGCGGGGCCTTGGTGGCGGTGTCGGCGGGCACTGTCGGGGCCGATCGCACGTTGAGGGGATCCTGAACGCCACGCAGTTCACTCGGAGGATTCGCGGCCGAATCCCCACCTGCCTGGCTCCCCACCTGGCCAAAGTTTTTCTCGAACTGATGCTCGGCCTGGCGTCTGCCGTATGAATTGCCAGTCACCCAGACGAGGAAGACGACGAACAAGATCGCCGCGGCGGCAAGCCAGAGTGCAGTGGTGCCAAAGACGACCGGCTTACCACCCAACCCGGGCAGCACGCGTTTGGGGCCGTCGTCGGCTGGCCGGGCGGGACGAGGTTCGGTGGGCAGCGGCTTTGGTTCGCGCGGATGAAAGTCAGTGACTGGCGGGCGCACCGGTGCAGGCGGAATGACCACCGGTTGAGGTTCGCGACGGGCGGCGCTTTCCTGCGCGTTCACCAGTTCGAACAAAGGAAGAGGTTTCTTGCCCGGCGGCATGCGTTCATTGTATCGGAACGAGAACGCCGGGGATTCCTCTTTCCTTGGCGCGCATTCTTCGAGTATTCCTCGTATCATCAGCCCGCATGACCGTCCGCGAAGAAGACATTCTGCGTTTATCTCCGAAACCACTTGGCGCGATGGAAAGCATCTATTTGCCCGAGGTTTTCAAGGGATTTGGCACCACGCTGAAACACCTGTTCACAAGCTTTGGGCAGTCGAAGTTCAGCCCGGTGAAGACCAGCCGCACGATGCAGTACCCCGAAGAGCGCCGGGAGCACCTTCCAGTCGAAGAGGGCGGCCAGTACGCCCCAAATTTCCGGGGCGTGCACCGCCTGAACCGCGACGAGGCCGGACGCGTCAAGTGCGTCGCCTGCATGATGTGCCCCACAATCTGCCCGGCCCGGTGTATCCACATCGAGGCGGCGGAAAGCCCATGGGACGATCGCGAGAAGTACCCCAAGAAGTTCGAAATCGACGAACTCCGCTGCATCTACTGCGGCATGTGTGAAGAAGCTTGTCCGGTTGACGCTATCGAGCTGACGACCGAGTACGACATTGTCGGACGGTCGCGTCAGGAGATGATTTTCGATAAGGAAAAGCTCCTCGAGATCTACGACGTCACGATCAGCAAGAAGCCCATGTAAAGCCGCTGGAGTCGTGCTCCCCTATCAGCCAAGGGCTCTCGGGCGTGCTTGCCGGATAGTCACGCCCGAAATATGAAGAAAACCTCATTTTTCGCCCCTCTGGCCCTTGCGGAGGGGCCAGAAACGGGTACGCTTGGGCTACGACGTGAAGTTCCCTTCATGTCGGGCAAGTGAGGATCGCTTGCCGCTCTTAGGAGGAGCGACATTGTTCTACGTTCGCTTTGCAATTTGGTCTGCGTTGGGACTGCTCGCAGCTCTTGTCATTGGCGACTGACGCGCTGCATTCATCCGTTACCAACGGCTTGCAGAACTTGCCCCGCAAATTCTCGCGCAGCAAGCCTGATGGACTCGTGCCATGTTGACCCGCCCGACTTTGGATAAATCACAGTTCGGCTCGCGGTCACGAGCACGCCGGCTTCATCGAACATCTTGCCACTGCGACCCATCGCGCGGACATCCTCGGCCGTTCCACCCTGCGCGCCGAAACCGGGAATCAGAAAAATCTGTTCGGGCATGAGTCGGCGGAGTGACGCGGCTTCGGACGACTGAGTCGCGCCGACGACCGCACCGACGTCGCTCAGACCCGCCGTACCGAGCCGTGACTTGCCGAGATCGCGGACGCTCGTCGCCATCAGCTCGGCGATTGTGCCACCGCTCTGGGTACGCGACGACTGGAACGCCGCGCTGTCCGGGTTGCTGGTGCGCACCAACACAAAGACGCCAAGGCTCTCATTCAAGAACGGTTCAATTCCACTTGGTCCGAGATATCCGTTCACGGTGACGAAGTGGGCGCCGGCGCTCTTGGCGGCTGCCGCATAATGGGTCGCGCTGATGCCGATATCGCCCCGCTTGGCGTCGAGAATCACGACAAAGCCGAGCTCACGCGCCAGACGCATGGAACGCTCGAGGGCGCGAACACCTTCCCATCCGTGCCGCTCATAGCAGGCGGATTGGAACTTAACGGCTGGCGCAATCCCGCGCACGACTTCGAGCACTCCTCGTGAAAATTGTTCGATGCGATCGGAGGCTGTCGCACCCTCGACATCGACAGGAATGTTCGCAAGGACAGGATCAAGCCCAACACAAACGGGCGACCCGGCCGCGCGAATAGCGCGACAAAGAGCATCTGCCGCGGGAGGAGATTGCGAGCTCACTTCTGCTCCGGGACGGGTGTGGCTGGGGACTTTTGCGATGCGTCAGCAGGTGTTGGCGCTGCGTCGGGAGGCAATGGCGGAAGGCCGAGGAAGGCGAGCAGAGGAGGATCGAATCGCGCGGCGTCCTCGAGTATCGCCCACTGACGCGCGCCATCGAGGATTTCCACACGCACATTGGAACGGTTGTAACCAACGTTCTGGAAGGCCGCCCGCAACATCCTTCGATCGCCTTCCTTGATCCAATCCGGAAGCGTCGCGTAGACCAGAATCGGAGTTTTCACAGCATCCAACTCATCGCGCATGTCGAGATAAAGCGGCTCGAGCGTGTAGCGGCGAATCGCGCTGATTGGCGCTGTGGAGAGCGACGCTATCAGAGCGTCGGCTCTCTTGGGATCGGTGGTCTGAAGCGGGACCAGTGACCGCGCCCGGTTTGTCCACGTTGCCGGTGTCATCGAGACAATTGAGCTACGTTCAAGTTTGTCGACTTCGGAGTTGCGCTGCGCCTTCAAGGGGATCCGGCCCGGGCCGCCGATCGACGGCGCCGGCAGCGAGTTGATGATGACGTAACCGTTCGCGAAGTCCGGATCGCGGATGGCGAGCATGTACGCAACGGTTCCGCCGACACCGTGGCCGATCACGAGCGGCTTCTCAAGCTTGTGTGCTGTCGCGTATTCACGCACGGCGTCCGCGGCATTCACAAGCCACTCTGGATCCCGAACCTGGCCCCGGTCGAGCCCCGGCCCCTTGCTGTCCTTCACCGACCCAGGAAGAACGAGGGTGTGAGTCGTGAACCGGTCGGCATGGCGCTTCGCAAAGTCTGCGTAAGTCGTCTCATCGCAGCCGAGTTCAGGAATGATGATGACGGGGATCGCGCCGTTTCCAGCAATAGCGGATCGATCGATCAGGGCTGGCTTGGCGATTTTTATTTCGGTCCAAGCGGGCGGGGCCGCGGGAACGGGTTCCTGCGCGGCACTGACGGTCGCGGGAATCAGTCCGGCCAAGATCAGGACGCTTTTTCGAATCGCTCGCATCATGCTTTTCCTTCGGACTCGTTTCAAGCTCTTCCTTGAGCGCCCGGGCGTCGCCGGATGTTCGCGCCGAAACGGTGAGGGGGAGCGATCATAAAGTGTGATCTAAACCCGCACATGGACTCACCCTCCCCTATCCCCGCCCCGACGAATTCATCGGTCTCCCCCACTTCCCCCACGCCGACTCCAACCGATATCGACCTGAAGAAGGATAAAGGCCTCACCATCCGCTGGGCGGACGGAACAACGTCTTATTACCCGATTGCGTACCTGCGGCGGATGTCTCCGTCGGCCGACATGCGCCAGTTGCGGGACGAGATGGCATCCAATCCGCTCACTGTGCTCCCCTCCAGGCCATCCGCGGGCCCGATGATCGCGACGGGAGCCGAACTGATTGGTAATTACGCCCTTCGAGTCCTGTTTTCTGACGGCCACTCGACGGGCATCTATTCCTGGGTGTATCTGCGCTCGATCGACCCGGACCGGCCGCAGGCCGCACCGCCGGCGTAATTCGACAGGACCGACACAAGGGGCCGGGTGTTGGGTATCGTCTGCACCGATGCCTGCGGAACGCGCCATCTCGCTCAGCACCAAACTGGAGGACCTGCCGGGAATTCCTGCGCGCCTGTTCCCGGGGCTGCGTGAACTTGGCCTGACGAACCTGGGCAAGTTGATTGCACACCTCCCGATTCGGCACGAGCGTCTGGAGGCCGAAGCTCCGGTTGATGAACTCGAAGCCGGGCACATCGTCAGCGCACGGGGTGAGATCACGGCGACCCGTGTTGTCTTGAGGCGTCCCCAGCGCTTCGAGGCTGCGCTCATGGACGACGGGCGTCGGCTCGACTTGGTCTGGTTCAACGCGCTCTACATGCGGGACAAGATCAAGCCGGGAATGCGCCTGCGCGTGCAGGGGAAGGCCGCGAAGTACGGGCCGGGCTTGCAGATCGCGAATCCGAAGTTTGAGATTCTGAAGGACGAAGCCGAGCCGGTGCAAGGGGAATCTCGCATCCGGCCTGTCTATTCGGCGAACGAGCGAATCAAATCGCCGGCGATCGAACAGGCGATCACCGGCGTTCTCGATCTGGCGTTGCCGCTGCTGAAAGATCATCTGCCCGAATCACTGATCGCAAGCCGGGAATTGCCCCCGCTGCCCCGGGCGTATGAGCTTATTCATCGACCACAAAACGAAGGCGATGCCGACGAAGGCCGGCGGCGGCTGGCGTACGACGAGTTGCTCCTGCTTCAGCTCGGCGTGCAGATGAAGCGTGCGCACCTTCGACAGCAACTGCGTTCGCCGGCCCTCGCGCTGACAGACGCCATCGACAAGCGCATCCGGGCACGTTTCCCGTTTGTGCTTACGCCTTCGCAAAACCACGCCATTGCTGAAATCGCTCACGACCTTTCGCTCTCGACACCAACGAATCGCCTCCTGCAGGGCGACGTCGGTTCGGGAAAAACCGCTGTAGCGCTCTATGCGATGCTCATGGCAGTCGCGTCGGGTCATCAGGCGGCGTTGATGGCACCGACCGAACTGCTGGCGGAACAGCATCACGCCACGATCCGGGAACTGCTTCGCGATTCCAAGGTTGAAGTTCGGCTGGTCACAGCCTCTCAAAGCAATCGCGATGCGACCGTGAAGGACATCGACTCGGGGAAAGCCGGAATCGTCATCGGAACGCACGCGCTGCTCGAAGAAAACGTCCGATTCAAGAGCCTCGCCCTTGCGATCATCGACGAACAGCACCGATTTGGTGTGCACCAGCGTGCAGCCCTGCGCGCCAAATCGCAGATTGCGGGGACCACGCCCCACGTCATCGTCATGACGGCCACGCCGATCCCTCGCACGCTCGCGCTCACGATGTTTGGCGATCTGGACGTAACTGTCATCAAAGGACTTCCACCCGGCCGCGCGGCGGTCAAGACTCGATCCGTCACGCGCTCGAAGCGCGCCGAGGTTTACGCCTTCCTGCGACAGCGACTGGACAAAGGCGAGCAGGGCTTTGTCGTCGTCCCAGCCATCGATTCACGCGAACAAACCGATTCGGCGGCAACCGTCACGGGTGTTCGTGAACTCGTGAAGGAACTCGAAACCGGCGCATTGGATTCAATCTCCGTCGCTCCATTGCACGGTCGCATGAAGCCTTCGCTCCGCGCCGAAACGATGGACCGATTCCGCGCGGGTGATGTCCGCTGCCTTATCGCAACGACCATTGTCGAGGTCGGTGTGGATGTGCCGGCGGCGACTGTCATGGTCATCGAGCACGCCGACCATTTCGGGCTCGCACAGCTGCACCAGCTGCGCGGCCGCGTCGGCCGCGGCAAGAATCCGGGCGTCTGCATCCTCATAGCGGACGAAGCAACCGCCGAATCGCCCGAACCGAACCCGCGCCTCGAACTGCTCGTCCAAACCACCGACGGCTTCAAGCTCGCCGAGGGAGACTGGCAGATCCGAGGATCGGGCGGGTTTTTCGATACGCGCCAGTCCGGCCTTTCCTCGCTTCGCGTGGCCGACCTTCATCGGGATCGGGAACTCCTCGAACTGGCCCGGCGCGACGCCCGGGATTGGATCGAGAGATCGCCTTCTCTTACAGGGCCGGACGAGGCACTTGTGCTCCGGCGCATGATGAAGACTTTCGGCAGCGAACTGGGTCTTGTTGCCGTGGGCTGAGCGAATCTCCTATCGTCGCCCATGTCGCTGAACGAGGCCCTTGCCGAACGTTTGCATGAGATGTCGAAGCTGCTGGAGCTGCTCGGCGAGAATCAGTTCAAGGCAATCGCGCACTCGCGCGCCGCGCGGGTGGTGGAATCTCTTGCCGGACCGGTCGAGGGTATGGATCGGGCGGCGCTGACAGCGCTTGACGGGATCGGCGACAAGATCGCCGACAAAATTCTCGAATACTGCTCGTCTTCAAAGAACGGCCGGGCGTGCATCGCCGAGCACGAGAAGATGCTCAAGCAAGTACCGCCGGGTCTTCTCGAGATTCTGGATATTCCGGGCCTGGGCCCAAAGAGCGTGCGGGCGATGTGGCAGGGTCTCCAGATTGTCGACGCCGCGTCGCTGAAGAAAGCGATCGATGACGGCAGCCTGCTGAAACTGCCCCGCATGGGCGAAAAAGCGATCGAGAAGATCAAGAGCGGTCTAGCGCTAGGTGAAGAAGCGACTCGGCGCATCGCGCTCGGGCTTGCGCTTCCCATGGCGGAGCGCATCGCCGATGAACTTCGCGCACAAAAAGGCGTGCAGCGTGTCGAAGTCGCGGGCTCTCTCCGACGAGGCAAGGACACCATCGCAGACATCGATTTGCTTGTGATGGTTGACGATGTCGCGGGCGTCGCGCCGAAGCTGCAATCCGCGCCGAAAGCCGTCGCGAAGTCCGCTTCGAAAGCCGCCGCAAAGACGTCGGCAAACAAGACCAAAGCCGAAGAGCCCCATCCGGTCATCGAGGCTTTTTGCGCTTTGCCGGATGTACGCCAAGTCATTTCAAAGGGCCCGACCCGCGCTTCGGTACGTGCGGTTATCAACTTGCACTCCGGCCGCTGGAAAGGCGGCGGCCCGGACGAGCACCCCAAAGAACCGACGATGCAGGTCGATGTGCGCGTCATCCCCGAACGCTCCTTCGGCGCCGCACTCATGTATTTCACCGGCTCGAAAGATCACAACGTGGCGCTCCGCCAGCGCGCCCTCGCGCAGAAACAAACGCTCAACGAATACGGCCTCTTCCCCGAAGACGACGAAGAAACGCCGCCTCAGGACCGCGGCATCACTCCCGTCGCCTCGAAAACCGAAGCCGAAATCTACAAGGTCCTCGGCCTTCCGTACATCCCGCCCGAAATCCGCGAGCACGCGGGTGACATCGCCGCGTTCGAGAAAGCGGGCAAGGTGCCCAAGCTCATCGAACTCGCGGACATCAAGTGCGACCTGCACGCCCACACCACCGATAGCGACGGGCGCATGTCGATGCGGGAACTCGTGGAGAACGCGATCAAGCGCGGTTTCCACACCATCGCCGTCACCGACCATTCCAAGAGCTCCGCCATTGCCAATGGTCTCTCACCCGAGCGCCTTCGCGCTCAGATCAAAGTCGTCCAGAGCATGAACAAGGCTCTGAAGTCCGAAGGCATCGACATCCGCGTGCTGGCAGGCTCCGAGGTGGACATCCTCGCCGACGGCTCGCTCGATTACGACGATGAACTTCTCGCAGATCTCGACATCGTCGTCGCCAGCCCGCACGCGGGGCTTTCGCAGGATCCGGCGACCGCCACAAAGCGGCTGCTCAAGGCAATTTCGCACCCGCTCGTTCACATCATCGGCCACCCCACCGGCAGGCTGATCAACCGGCGGCACGGACTCGAACCCGCGATGGATGAGCTGATCGCCGCGGCCAAAGAGCACAGCACCGCCCTCGAGATTAACGCCCACTGGATGCGCCTTGATCTCCGCGACATTCACGTACGGGCCGCGACGAAAGCCGGCGCACTCATCGCGATCGATTGCGACGACCACGAGTCATCCGACTTTGAAAACCTGCGATTCGGAATTTCAACCGCCCGCCGCGGCATGCTCACGCCCGATCTCTGCGTAAACGCCTGGCCTCGCGAAAAGTTGCTCAAGTGGCTCAATTCCAAAGGCCGGTAACGCAGTCGAGTTTGACCCGAAGACAGCCAGTTCGCGCCGCGTTCTACGCCTTATCATTCTCCCCGTGAACACGCACGAACCGTCCCGTCCGCCGGTCACGCTCAAGACACTGCGGAAAATGGCGTCGAGCGGCGAGCCCTTCGCCGCCCTGACCTGCTACGACGCCACCACGGCAAAATGGCTGCAACGAGCCGGCGTTCACGTTCTCCTTGTCGGCGATACCGCGGCCGAAATGGTGCTCGGCTATTCCCGCACGATCGATATGCCTCTCGAAGTGCTCATCGCCCTCACAGCAGGCGTCAAGCGCGGCGCTCCTTCCACTGTCGTCATGGCCGACATGCCCTTCCTGAGTTACCACACCAACGACGATGACTCACTGAAAAATGCGGGCCGTTTCCTGACAGATGGGCTTGCTGACATCGTCAAACTCGAAGCCGATGCCTCGTTCGCGCCGCTCGTGGCCAAAATGACCCGCGCCGGAATTCCCGTCTGCGCTCACGTCGGCACCCGGCCGCAGCAGGTTGCCCTGACGGGCGGCTATGTCTCGACCGGCAAAACTCCCAAGCAGGCCGCACAGATCGTCGCCGACGCCGTGGCACTCGAACAGGCCGGCGCCGTCATGCTCCTCATCGAAGCCGTTCCCGACGCAGTGACAACCCAAGTGCTCAACGCGACAACCGTTCCGCTCATCGGAATCGGCGCCGGCAGCGCCCCGCACGGGCAGGTGCTCGTTCTCCAGGATCTACTTGGTCTCACCGACAATCCGCCGCCGTTTGCGCGCCCGATCGCGCAGGTCGGTGGAGCGATTCAGAATGCCGCGGAAACGTACGTGCGGATGGTCGCCGAGCGTCAGATTGGCGGTCGAAGCACCCCCGCTGCGAAGTCCGCATCGCCGGCTTCAACGACGCCACACCCCGCGAATTAAACGGTTTCGCGCCGCCGCGAATCACGGCAACGCAAAATCATGAAAACGAAAGCAGCCGTTTCCACCAGCTGCGCTTTGGCGTTGGCATGTCCGCAGTTCGAGGAAATTCCGCGAACAGGTACACTGGATTCGGCGCTTCAAGACTTGCACGGAGCGCCTCGCTCTTGCCGGCAAAATCAGGATCTTCCTCCGCCAGTCTCGCAATGACTCGCGAAACATGCGTCCGGTGATTCGGACTGTGAAACGCGCTCGCCGTCATCCATGCAATCGCTTCGTCTGCAAACGTCGCCCGGATTTCGTACTGCCCCTGCAGTTGCCCCGCCAGTTCTTCCACTCGCTCGCCCGGCACCGCGAGGAAGTCTGCAACGTATTCCTCCTGAACGTCAAGACTCGTCTTCGGAACCAGGATCGTCGACTTCACCATGAACAGCCGGTAATCCATTCGCTCAAAGAGGCACTTGCACTCGAACGTGGCGCCCCGGTCGCCCTCCGTTTCAACGCTTTCGAAGAGGGCGATCGGCCGACGCTCAAGAAGCCGCTTGCTGCCGCGCAGCGCCGGCAGTTCGTAGCCTTCGATATCCAGCTTCAGCACAATCTCTCCATCAAGGAAAGTCGGCTCCGCAAGTTTCAATGTCGCCACGATCGTGTCGAGCGTCAACGCCGTGGCGCTCTGGCCGCCATTGTTCAGCACAGCGCCCCAGGCTTCGGTCCCGCCGAAGTTCAGGATTCCATCCACATCGCCCACCGCCGCTTGCACAATCCGGACATTCGATAACCCGTTCTCGAGCACGGCAAACGAAAGCTTCAGGCAGTTTTGCGGGAGCATCTCCACCGCCAGCACGCGACTACCAGTGATTGCAATCGGTACGGCGATCGTTCCGATGTTCGCCCCGAGGTCGATCAGCGTGCCGGAGCCATTCAGGATGCTCTGAATCAGCTTCGCGTTTTCGGTGAGCTGCGGAACGGAGAGAATCCATTGGTCGTAGGGTCCTGGTGACTCCCGGGTCACCAGCAGCTTGTACGTGCGACCGTCTCCCGCCGGAAGCTCAACGGCGCGCAGCGTCGGCGGCAACTCGAAATCGGTCGCGCCGCTTCCACCCTGTTGGCGTGCGGCTGGCTGCCGCACCGTTGGTGCAATCCCGCTGCTCATAACAAGGAAATCTCCGTTCCGGGCCCCCGAAATATACGGGGACTGCCGAAAGTCCATGTTTACAAGGGCACGCAGGCAATCGGAGGCGGCAAACCCACCGGTTCCCCTCAACCGCCGCCGAATCCGCGACGAATTGATCGCTGAACGTCCAGGCGTCCGATCCGTAGGGGTGCAGTCTGCCTGCCGAATCCGGTGGAATCCGGGTGCATCAAACTCCCAACAATCACGTTGAGCGCCACGGCCTGTCTTGATTCCTGTCCCGATTCCCGCCTCGATTGCCAAAGGGAACACTCTCCATGCGTCGCATCATCTCGCTCGGACCCGCGCTGATCGTCCTGGCGACCGCTTCGTCTCTGCTCTGGTTCTCGCCCCAGATCCTGCGCTCGCTCGCGGCATCCCAAACCGAAGCCCAGATTCTTCTCGCGCGCCGGACGATCGATTCCGATGACATCCTCGAACGGCTCAACATGGCCATCCGGGCGGTCGCGGATTCGGTCGAGCCCTCAGTCGTTCACATCGATGTGCTCGCCCCGGAAGGCACGCGGCGTCGCTTCATTGGCGCCACCGGTTCGGGGTGGATTTTCAACGCGAAGGGACACATCGTCACCAACGCCCACGTCGTTCGGGGCTCGCGCTTCGTGCGCGTGCAGTTGTACGACGGACGCGCGAGCCAGGCGACGATCGTTGGGATCGATCCGTTCACCGACATCGCCGTGCTCAAGATCGATGCCGAGACGCTGATTCCGGTTCCAAGGGCCACGGGCGAGCGGCTCTATCAGGGAGATCGCGTTTTCGCATTTGGATCTCCCTTCGGGTTCAAGTTCTCCATGTCGGAGGGCATCGTCTCCGGACTCGGTCGCGCCGCAGGCCCCGCTCTCGATTCCGGCGGCTTCACGAATTTCATTCAGACCGATGCAGCGGTCAACCCGGGAAACTCGGGCGGGCCGCTAGTGGATATCAAGGGTCGTGTCGTCGGGATGAATGTTGCGATCGCGACAGCGAAGGACAGCGCAGGCACCGGCGGGGGTGAAGGCCAGTCTTCGGGCATTTCGTTCGCCATTCCGCTTGTCACGATCGAGAATGTCGTTCAGCAATTGATCGAGAAAGGCAAAGTCTCTCGAGGCTTCCTCGGCATTTCGTACGATCCCCGGGAATTCCTCGACGACACAACCACACACGCGGGCGTCAGCGTGCGAATTCCAAGCGATGGCCCCGCATCCCGAGCCGGTCTGCAGAATGGCGATTCGATCGTTTCGCTCAACGGACAGCCAGTTTCCAGCGTGCAGGTCATGCGTTCCTTGATCTCCAACGCGCGGCCGGGCGAAACGCTCGCGGTTGGCTTCGTCCGTGCCGGCGACAAGAAAGAAGCGTCGGTGGTGATGGGCGAAATGCCGACTTCCGCGCTCATTCAGGCGGGTGTGCTGGAGGACATTCAAGACGACCTCGGCCTGACGTTTGAAGAGCCGTCAACCGTCCGCGAATTCTTTTCAGTCGGGAACGCTCCGCTGATTACCGCCGTGACCGATCGCTCGCACGCGTCTGATGCAGGCCTGAAAGAAGGCGACCGAATCACACAAGTCGGCGACCTGAAGGTTTCCACCATCGGCGAGGCCGTCTCAGCGATGATCGATCAGGGCCTCTACATGGGCAAACCGATCAAGATGGCGGTTCGCAATATTCAGGACGAAGCGGAGCGCAAACAGACGCTGCGGCTCTGGGGCGGCAGGTCCAAGCCGGAGTGACCCGGGCTGTTACGCGCCAGCTTTTTTCGGTCGTACCCGCACCACAACCTTGGTGCTGATCTCGGGTGTCTTCTCGCGGCTGGCGATCCACTCCGGCGCTTCCTTGTCGTTGTCGGGGTTGTACATCGCCGTAAGCCCGATTGACTCCGTGCCGAAACTCGTCAGCCCGATCAGCGTCCCTTCGACATCCGCAACGTAGTACTCAGGGCCGGGTTTTGCATCGTCGCTCGCCGGCGGATTGGGCGTGGCTGCGGTTCCCTCGCCGGGCGCGCGCTGCGAAAGCTTTTTCGCTGCAAGCTTTGAACCTGCAAAGACCCACTTGGCATCCGGTGCGATCTCCCTGAGCGACTTGCCGTCCTTGATGTTCACAATCCAATCCGCAGGGTCTTCTTCTCGCTGCGTTCCGTCTGCGCCCGTGACGACGAATCGCACTTCCACTTCATCCCCATCGGGCGGAATGCCCACCCACTTCTTTTCTTCGAGCTTCCACGCGCCCGGCTTGCCCGGTTTGAGCCCCAGCAACAGAAGCGCGGCATGCACCTGCGACGGCTTTGCCTTGGTCACAACAAGCGATTCATGTTCTTTGCTGTCGTAGCCGCAGACGGTGGTTTCGAGGAAGACCTTCAGGTCGGCTTTCGTGTGCGCGTTGACCGGAACCACGCCGTCGAACTCCGCCACTCTTCCACCAAGATCGACGCGAACCCCGGGAAACACTTCCCGCATCGCGGGTGCGGCAGCCGGGGCTTCGGCCTTGGGTGGCTCCGGCTGAATCGGTTCCTCTCCGGCGACTGCGGCGAGAGCAAGGCCAGCACACACGATCAAACTCCACCGAATAGTTCTTTTCATTGCAAGCCCCCCAACGAACGCACTTCGCGAACAAAGAGCTCGCCTCGTTTCTCGTAGTTTTCGAATTGATCCCACGAAGCACACGCGGGGCTCAGCAGAATCACATCTCCGGCGCGAGCCGACTTCACCGCTTCAGCCGTGGCCCGCTCGACCGTGGCGCATTCCTTCGCCTTGCCTCCCGCTGATGCTGCGATCGCGTTACCCGTCTTGCCGATTGTGTACAAACCCGCCAACTTCCCACCGAGCGCCCCAATCACGCCCAAATCCGATCCCTTGTCATATCCGCCGGCGATCAGGTGAACGCGCCCGGCTCCCGCTTCGCCCGGTTCTTCAAATGCCGTGACAGCGAGCAGACACGCTTCGGGAGTCGTCGACTTTGAATCGTTGAAGCACCGCACAATTCCATCGCCCCGTTTGATGGTTGCCGCGAGTTGGAGACGGTGTGGCAAACCGGCAAACGTTTGTACGGCCTTCTCAGCCGCATCCCGGGTCAAACGCGGTTCTGCCGCCAGCGCCGCTTCCACTGCGACCATTGCGTTCTGTCGATTGTGCTTTCCTGGAATCGCGAGCCCGCTGACTTCGCCTCGGGCAGCGATTCGTTTCACTCCCGTGCCGCTCTTCCACTCACTGGTTTCGCTCCCCGGAGGCAACACGGCAATGTCTGCATCGCGCTGCGATCTCAGTAATTCCTGCTTGCTGCGGCGATAGTGCTCGAGATCACCGTGCCAATCGAGGTGATTCGGCGAGAGATTTGTGACCACCGCAATATGGGGCGACCAACCGGGGCCAACTTCTGCCCGGCTCAGTTCCGCCGGCGCAACTTTCGCAAGCCCGCCAAGCCAGCAGAGCATCGCGCTCGAAAGTTCCAGCACAACATGCGTGTCGTGATCGATCGAGCTGCCAAGGAGAGAGCCGCCGATGTTGCCGCCAAACACCGCCTTAAAGCCGCACTCTTTGAGAATGTGATGGATCATCGCGCTCGTCGTGCTCTTGCCGGCAGAACCGGTGACACCGATGACACGTTCGCGATTCGGAAGCTGCTCAACCGTGAGCCCGATTTCTGTCGTCACCGGGATTCCCGCCGCCCACGCTGCCCGCAGAAACCGATTCTCCCACGGCTTTTGCACCGCCGGATTCGCAACGACCAATTCGCACGTTGTAAAATCGCTGACGTTGTGCCCGCCAAGCCGCAGCTCGACCGCGCCGCTCTTCACAAGTTCCGCGATCTGCGCGACCGACGCCGCGAGCTTTTCGTCAGATTCGATATCGGTGAGCAGCACAGTCGCGCCGCGTTCCGCCAGCCAGCGCGTCACGCTTGCGCCGCCCCCGAAACGCCCGAGGCCCATGACCGTAACTCGTTTGCCTTCCAATGCTGCACCATCCATGGCACGAATTCTCCTGTCGCAGAATAGCGGAACATTAAGAACGGGATTCCGACCGGCAGGTCGCGAAATTTGATCCGGAATCCTGTAACCGGCCACCGGACGCCGAATCGAACCCCAGTACCCATTCACATCCCAGGAGCGAAGAAATGTCCCAGAAACTCAAAGGGCAGGTTGCCATTGTCACCGGAGCATCGAAAGGCATTGGCTCTGCCATCGCCAAGCAACTTGCCGCGGAAGGCGCCTCCGTCGTCGTCAATTACTCGTCGAGCAAGGAAGGCGCGGACAAAGTCGTCTCCGAGATCACGGCCAAGGGTGGCAAAGCCGTCGCTGTTGGCGCGAATCTCTCGAAAAAGGCCGACATCGACAAGCTCTTCGCTGAAACGAAGAAAACCTACGGGCGTCTGGACATTCTCGTCAACAACGCGGGCATTTATGACTTCGCTCCGCTCGAGAACGTGACGGAAGAGCACTTCCACAAGCAGTTTGACCTGAACGTGCTCGGTCTCTTGCTCGCCTCGCAGGCAGCCGCAAAGCAGTTCGGCTCCGAAGGTGGCAACATCATCAACATCAGCTCCGTGGTCAGCACGCTCGCCCCGCCCAATGGCTCGGTCTACAGCGCAACCAAGGCCGCGGTCGATGCGATCACCAAGTCGCTCGCCAAAGAACTCGGGCCCCGCCGCATCCGCGTGAACTCGATCAACCCCGGCATGGTGGCGACCGAAGGCTGGCAGGCCGCCGGCATCAAAGACAGCGACATGCACAAGTCGATCCTCGCAACGACCCCGCTCGGACGCATCGGCGTGCCGGACGATATCGCGGGCGCCGCGGTCTTCCTCGCATCGAAGGACGCGTCGTGGCTGACCGGCGAGACGATCATGATCGCCGGCGGCTTCCGCTAGTTCCAAAATCCCCACCCAGCGCAGGCGGCGCTTCGCTCAGCCCGTGCGGAGCGCCGCTTTCGCGCGCCCAACGCACCTCAACCCTTCCGCATGATGAACAGATAGTTGAATCCCCGCAGAAAGAAATTGCCTTCCTCCGCCGCCTTGTGCCAGTTCCCGCGCTGCAACTTCTGATTGTGCCGCACCACCGAAATGATGTCGACCGGCTGCATGCTCTCCCGCATCATCGCAAACAACTCAAATCCAATCGGCGCAAATCCCGTTGATTTGGAATTCGCCCCCGGCTTGCTGTAACTGTCACTCACGTACAGAGCCATGTGCCGCCCGGGCTTGAGCACCCGCGCGATCTCCCGCAGCACACGCTGCATCGAGTCGTAATACGCCTTGCCTCCATCCTGGCTCAGCGCATCGAGCTTCCCGATACACGCCGGGTCATCCGAATAGTCCACATGCGTTGAGTACGGCGGATCCACAAACACAAAGTCCACGCTCGCGCTCGGAAGATCGATCTTGCGCGCATCACCCTGCCGAATATCCGGTCGCGACGGCGCCAAATCAAACCCGATCCCGCGCCTCTTCAGATCCATCGCCACATCAATCGTCGTTCCGCTCCCCACCATCGGATCCAGCACCGTGTCGCCCGGCTTCGTATACCGCTGCAAACACTGCCAGATCACCCACGACGGACTCGCCCCCACATACCGCTTGTCGCCCTGCATCCCACCCGAAGCACCTTCGTAATGCTGGCTCGGATATTCCCAGAGCGTGGTCGTCATGATCTGCATCTGGGGCAGCGCCCGCCTCACCGGCCGCGACGGCGCATGCTGCGAAGCCCCTTCAGGCCCCGTGCGCGTGTCATCGCCCTTGCGCCCTTTCCCACCCCCACCATCACCACGATTTGGTCGGATCGGTCTCATGCGTGTTCGATCGAATCCACGGTCGCCTTACGTGTTCCAATTCTTGCGAATCCCCTCGAGCAATTTCGCCTTCGCCTCTTCCATTCCCATCGCCATCTTCGCGCCCGCCGCCCGAACGTGCCCGCCGCCCCCAAACTCTTTCGCAACGGCGTTCACATCCACCGATCCCGCGACCGACTTGCTCCGCATGCTCACCTTCGTGAGTTTCTCGCCGGGCTTCGACTCCATCCCAAACTCGCTCGCGTCCGCTTCCGTCAGCACAACCGTCACCATCACCGATTCCAGAGTCTGCGAGTGGTCCGCAAAGCCGCCCGAATCCGACGCCTGCGCTCCCGTCTCGGCGTAATCCTTCTTTGTGATCGTCATCACCGCGACGCGGTTCTCATCAAACAGCTTCAGCGAATCGAGCGCACGCCCGAGCAACTTCAGCCGGGGCAGTCTCTCCCGCTGCTCGATGCTCACATAAAGCGCCGCGTGATCAACCCCCGTCGCGAGCAAATCAGCCGCGGCACGCAGCACCTTCGGCGTCACATTGCTGTGCTTGAACCACCCGGTGTCCGTTGCAAGCCCAAGATAAAGCGGCTCCGCGACTTCCTTCGGCAACTCCGCCAGCGTCTTCTTCTGCAGAATCAGGCGGCACAACTCCGCCACCGGCTGCGCCGCCGCCGCATTCGTCGTATCCACATACCGGCGCGGCGCAATATCCGGATCGCCCTGCGCATGATGATCCACCACCGCAACTTCCGTCCCGTGCGCCTTGAGCCACGGCTTGATCATCTCCACCTGCACCCACGAACCGGTATCGACGATCACAACCGCATCCGCCCCTTCATGTTCGATCTCGCTCGCGTTCTCGATCGAAACCGACGGCGTCTCGCCCACCACCCGCTTGATCCACGAAGGCCGGGGTCCGAAATACCAAGCCCGCGCCCGTGGCGGCAAGCTGATCGGACCAGCATTCTTCTGCGCCAGATTCAACGCCCGCACAAGTCCGAGCGAAGATCCAACCGCATCACCATCCGGCTTCACGTGCGTCGCGACCACGATCTTGTTCTTCGTGCGAAGCCACTCCGCGATCTCGGGAAGGCCGATGCCGCTCCCCCATTTGGCGGTGTTGACAGCGGGTGCGCTCGAAACCGTTGTGCCACTCATCGTGCGAACGTCCTTGTCGCACGAGCCGCGCCGGGCGCGACAACGGCGGGTCTTGAAGAATCCGAATCCAGGGAATCAGCCGAAAGCTCGACTCTGCAATTGAGCAGTTGAAGCGCCGTCACACGATCGCGCGCGAGTTGTTCCTTGAGTGCATCAAGCCCGGAGAACCGGACCGTATCACGCACCCAGCCGACCAGTTCAATCGCAAGTGTCCAGCCATATTCCGGAACGCCCGTCGCGGCCGCTCCACGACTCGGATCCATCAGATGTGCTTCGATGCGCGGTTCCGGCGCATCAAACGTCGGCCGCGCCCCGACATTTACGGCCGCCGCAAGCCGCCGCCCATCGGGCATGCGCGCCCATGCCGCGTACACACCCTGCGCCGGCAACAACACCGCCTGATCAGCCGCCTGCACGATGTTCGCCGTCGGAACGCCAATCGTGCGACCTCGCTGATCGCCCTTGGTCACGACGCCAGCAATTTCGTGCGGATGCCCGAGCACCAGCGACGCATCGCGGACGCGTCCCTGCGCGATCAAGTGCCGCACCAGCGTGCTGCTCGCGCGCACAATCGAAAGATCGGAGAGCGCAACTTCCACCGGCTGAACGATCTCAACCGCAAAGCCCATCCGCCGCCCTTCATCGATCAGCGTCTCGATCGAACCCGCGCGGCCCTTCCCGTAGTTGAAATCGGGCCCCTCCACCACCGCGACCGGCTTGCGCTCGCGCACAAGCATCGCCAGAAACTCATCCGGCGTCATCGCAAGCAGCGCGTCCGTCGGCTCGAGCTTCACGACTTCGTCGGCGCCCGCTTCGCGCAGCAATTCCGCCCGCCGATCAAACGCTGTCAGCCGCGCCGGCGCACTTCCCGGCCTCAACCGGCTCGTCGGATGCGGATCGAACGCCAGCGCGACCACCTTCGCGCCGGAAACGCTGGCAAGGCTTCTCGCCCGCCGGATCAACTCCCTGTGACCCGCGTGCACGCCGTCGAAATTACCGATGGTGACCACCGCCCTGGACATGCCTGAAGGCTAGCAGGCTGAGGCAGCCGTTTTCACGCCCGCTTCACGCCCCGGACATTCACCCTCCAATACTTTTGTACATGCGTTTGAAGCGTGAGCACAAGTCCAAACTCGAGTTCTGGACAAGCGCCCTTCGCTCGGGAATGCGCCGCTACGTCAAGCACCTCGCCGATCTCAGCCACTTTCACGATCACACGCCCAGTCCCGCCGATTTCGCCGAAGCCTGGTCGCGCGAATGCGAAAGCGCGGGCAACGACATCGTGGTCTGCTGGCTCGGACACTGCACCGTACTGATTCGTCTCGGCCGCCTGAACATCCTCACCGATCCGGTCTTCTCTCGACGCATCGGCGTCAAGATCGGCAAGCGCACCGTCGGCCTCACCCGCATCGGCGATCCACCCCTCCAGACAAAGCACCTTCCCCCCATCGACGTCATTCTGATCAGCCACCCGCACTTCGACCATCTCGACAAACCGACGCTTCAGCGCCTGCGTTCGCCCTCCACGCTTGTCGTGACCTCCAAAGCCTCGCGGCGACTCATCCCCTCCGGCTTCGCCGATGTGCTCGAAATGGACTGGCACCAGACCGCCGTCCTCGAAAACCTCAAGCTCGAAACCATCAAGCCACGCCACTGGGGCGCTCGAACCGCCTGGGATCGTCACCGGGGGTACAACAGCTACGTCCTCACCGTCGGCCCCCAAAAAGTCCTCTTCGCTGGCGATACGGCCCTCACCGACGCCTACGCCAAGCTCCAAAGCATCGACCTCGCCATCTTCGGCATCGGCAGCTACGAGCCCTGGGAGCACGCCCACGCCACGCCAGAGCAGGTGTGGAGCATGTTCAGCCAGTTCAACGGTGCCAAGCTCCTCCCAGTCCACCACTCCACCTTTGAGCTCGGCGATGAGCCGCATGGCGAACCAATGCAACGCCTCGAAGTCGCGGCAGGCCCCGAACACAAGCGCGTGCTCGAGTCGCACATCGGGAAAATTCTGCGGGTAAGTTCTGAACCGGTAAAAATTTAGCGATTCCGTACAAGAAACGACTTGTGTGTACGGTCTATATTTGGTATTCTATATGGCGTGACTCGCCCCGCCACATCTTCGCAGCGTCGACCGGCCGTAAACCCGGCCGTCGAATCCGACCCAGTTTTGAACCCGGGGCCGGCTCTAGGTCCAGACCCCGTGCTGGACCCAGAGCTGGACCCGGTGCCGAACCCAGTGCTGAACCCAGGCCTGAACCCCGGTTCGGATCCGGAGATGGGCCCAGAGACGGACCCAGAGACGGACCCAGAACCGGACCCACCTCCGATCCCAAACCCGGATTTCACTTCCAAAGACGCACTGCCCCGCGGCCGCGCACGAGGCCGAGGTTCTGGTCTCAACCCCGGCAACCGCTTCGAAACCGTCCGCCTCCACGTTCTCGGCGAGCACCTCGATCAAGTCCTTGCCGAAAGCCCACACGGCACGCAAGTCCAAACCAAAGTTCTCCCCGACCAGACCAAGTCCTTCATCAACCCAGTTGATTCGCCCGACCTTTCCATGAAGTGGACAGTCAACCCCTACCGCGGCTGCGAGCACGGCTGCATTTACTGCTACGCCCGCCCCGGCCACGAATATCTTGGAATGTCCAGCGGCCTCGATTTCGAAACAATCATCCTCGCCAAGCACGACGCCCCCGCCCTTCTCCGCCGCGAACTCGCAAAACGAAGCTGGCGGGGCGAAGCAATCACGATGTCCGGCGTGACCGATTGCTATCAGCCCGTCGAGCGCGAACTGCAAATCACCCGCAAGTGCCTCGAAGTCTTCGTCGAGTGCCGCCAGGCGGTCGGGATCATCACCAAGAGCAAACTCATCCTGCGCGATCTCGATCTGCTCGCCAAGTTGCACGAGCATCGCGCCGTCCACGTCGCGATCAGCATCACAAGCCTCGACAACGACCTCGCATCCAAAATGGAACCGCGCGCCTCAAGCCCGCGCGATCGCCTGCAAACCGTGCGTGCACTTGCCGCTGCCGGAATCCCAGTCACAGTCATGACCGCGCCAATTCTCCCCGGAATCAACGATCGCGAGATCCCCGCGCTCCTCGAAGCCGCGGCAGACGCCGGCGCAACCAGCGCCGGCTGGGTCATGCTCCGCCTCCCCTATCAGATCAAAGACCTGTTTCTCGAGTGGCTTCAGCGGCATTTCCCCGATCGCGCCGCCAAAGTCGAATCCTTCATCCGGGAAATGCACGGTGGCGATCTGTATGACTCACGCCACTTCGTTCGCCAGCGGGGCCAAGGACCAATGGCACAGCAGATCGCCGCAACATTCCGTCTGTTCGCAAAGAAGTATGGCCTCGAGAAGCAGCGCCATGCTCTGAACGAAGAAGCCTATTTGCCTCCCAAGTGTGTGGACGGACAATTGGGGCTCTTCTAAGCAGAAGGCGCGCCAAAGCTCGTCCGGAACGCCGCATCAAAGTCGGCGCCGGAAAATGGCTTCTCGAGCACCGGGGCCGATGCAAATTGCGCCGGGAGCGAATCGGCCGCATAGCCAGTCAAAAAGATGAATGGAATCTTCCGCTCCATCAATTCGTCCGCCACCGGATACACGAGATGGCCATTGAGATTGACATCCAGCAAAGCGCCCGCCAGATCGGCCTCGTCTCGCGAAGCCGCGAGTGCGGTCTCGACCGTCGAGTAAGGACCGACGACGACGCACCCGCGTTTTCGAAGCAGCATCTCGATGGTTTCAGCCACCAGCATGGTGTCTTCGACCACGAGAATCCGAAGTCCGGCAAATGGAGATGGGGTGCGAACGCTCGACAAATTGCCTCCGAATCACGCCTTTGGTTCGTTCTCGTCAGTCCACGTCATTTCGATCGTGCAGCGGAACCCGCTCGGGTCATATTCAAACTTCACCTTGCCCCCGTACTCGTACTGAATGGATCGCTCGATCAGTTTCGATCCGAATCCGGCCTTCATCGGAGGTTTCACAGCCGGACCGTCTACCTCGGTCCACGAGCAACGCAGCGTGCGCCGCGAACCCTGCGATTCAAGATCCCAGCCAATGCGAAGCGAACCGTCCGCCACCGAAAGCGAACCGTACTTGGCCGCGTTGGTCGAAAGTTCATGAAACACGAGCGCCAGCGAAAGCGCGGCACGCGCGGGCAGCACAACGTGCTGCTTGTCAAACCCGCACTGAATCTTGTCGCGACAGAAGGGCAGCACCACTTGCTCGAGAAGATGATGCAGCGTCGTGCCCTTCCATTGGTCTTTGCTCAGCCGCCTGTGCGCGTGCGCCAGCGCTTGAATCCGGCCCTCGAACGCCGGGCCAAAATCTTCGAGCGAATGCGAAGCCGCAATAGTCTGTGTCGCAAGCGACGCGACCACCGCCAGCATGTTCTTCACGCGGTGATCAAGCTCGGCAACGAGAACTTTCTGATGCTCCTCTCGCGCCTTTCGATCGGTCACATTGCGTGCGATCTTCGAAGCACCGACAATCACACCGTTCGAATCGCGAATGGGCGAAACCGTCAACTCAATATCCAGCCGCTTTCCTGCCTTGTCAACGCGAACGGTATCGAAATGCTCGATCCCATCGCCATGACGAACCCGCCTCAGAATGTCCACCTCTTCCGAACGGCGGTCAGCCGGAATAATGAGGTTGATCGACTGTCCCACCATTTCCTTCGCGGTGTATCCGAACATCCGCTCGGCCGCGGCATTCCAACTGAGCACGATTCCATCCAGATTCTTGCTGACGATCGCATCTTCCGAAGAGTCGACAATCGCGGCAAGCCGCGCGCGAGACATATCGGCGGATTCGCCTTCGCCAATTCTGTGCATATCGACGGCAGGCACGCGACGGATCAATGCTTCGCCCGAACCACGCACCGATTTTTTGCGGGGCGCTTTCTTGGCCGAAGTTGCCCGACGACGCGGATTCCCCTTGCGCCGGGGAGACGTGGTTCGAACAGACCGGGCTTTCGATTTCTTTCGCAGCAACACGCGCTTTCGATGAAAGGAGACAAACGTAATCCAGCGAGGATCATAACGGATTCGCCTCTCAGGCTCGGCTATCCAAACGCACATTTACTTCGCATAAGTTTCTGTTCAGGCTGGCCGGCTGTGCGTCGGACACCGACGTGCGATTTACAACAGCGGACCGGCCAGCTGAGCGACGTTATCTGCGAACCGTTCGACCCACGCCCGCTTCCGCCACGACTCCGATTTGACCTGGATCGACTCTTGCAGGTACTTGCGCTGCTGCTTGCGCAGCTCGTCGGTGAATTCGCCGTCATACACAAAGAGGGTGATCTCGAAGTTGAGCCAGAAAGACCGCATGTCAAGGTTCGCCGAGCCGAGCATCCCCAGCTTGCGATCGACGGTCGCAGTTTTCGCATGCAGCAGGCCTTCAGGGTGCAGCGCAATCTTCACGCCCGCATCAAGCAGATCCTGAAATTGTGCGCGGCTCGCCGCTTCCACCAGCCACGAGTCGAGCGTGTCGGGAAGCACGAGCGTTACTGCCACACCCCGGAGCGCGGCGTTTATCAGTGCCGCCTTCATCGATTCATCGGGAACGAAATATGGCGTCACCATCACAATCTCTTCGCGCGCCGAAAAGACTGCCGCGAGCAGGGCTTGTCGGATCGCGTCCGGCTGCGGGCCGGGTCCAGAAGGAACAACATGCACGATGGATGTTCCAGTTTTCCCGGGCGCGGGATAGAACACATCGGGGTCTTTGAGCTTTTCTTCCGTTTCCGCGGCCCAGTCACGCAAAAAAACCGTCTGCAGCGCCTGCACTGCCGGACCGGTGATCCTCACGGTTGTGTCGATCCATGGCCCGACTCTCTTGCGACGTCTGTTTCGATACGTCTTGTCCGTCAGATTCTGGCTGCCGCAATAGGCGATTGTGCCGTCGATCACCGCAATCTTGCGGTGATTTCGAAGATCAAGACGCGCAAGAGCCATGCGAATGAGCCCTGCGGGGAGTGCGCCGACCACCTGCACTCCGGCCTCGCGCATCTTCGAACATTCGCTGCAACCAAGAAACCCTTTGGCGCCGACCCAGTCCACGAGCACTCGGCACTCGACGCCGCGCTTCGCCGCCGCGATCAGAGCGTCACCGATTTCCTTGCCCCGACCCTCGGGCATCCAGATGTAATAAAGCAGGTGGCAATGATGCTTGGCGCCGTCGATGTCGGCCTTGAGTTTGTCGAGAACAAGATTTGCATCGTCCATCAGGTCGAGCGCGTTTCCCTTGAGCGGGGGCATCCCGCCCAGCGCGGTCCCGAGCTTGGCAAGCACGGCATAGCACTCTTCCTCCGCGTGCCACTCGAGGTGCTTCTTCCGCCAGCCGGCCTCCACCTCGTCGTTGAAGTTCTTGGTTTTTCGTTCAAACTTGAGAGCCCGGCGCGTGCCCAGCCGGTTCTCGCCCATGATGAGATAGAGGAGCGGTCCGAAGATCGGGAAAAAGAACAGAATGATGATCCACGAGAGCGAGACCGAGGGCTTGATGCCGCGCATGATCACACGCAGGATCAGCGCAATGCGAACAGCCGCTTCGAGCGCGAACACGGAAAATCCAAACCACGGCGACGAGAACATGGGCTTCAGAATAGCCGCTACATGCGTGCCGCAACGCGTCTGCGTCTTCCGCGGCAGGTGAAATCGGATTTAGCCGCCGGGCTTCTTCAAGCGCGAAACAAGTGTGGATGCTTTCACTTCGACGCCCTTCAGAATCGAATCGAGCGCTTCGCGGTTCGGGGCGTAGTCCATCGCAACGTGCCGGCTGATCGCCTCGATCTTGACGAGGTGAGCGAGCGAAAGAGTGAAGGAATGCATTCCCTCACCCGGGTCGGCGCCGGTGTTGCCGCTGATGAGGGCGGGAAGATCGTTGTCCTCGCCTTCTCGAATCTTTTCCTTGACGAGGCCATTGCCCAGAAGCACCTCGGTCGCAGGAACCACTTTGACGCCGTAACTCTCGTGCGCCGGCAGAAGTTTTTGAGCACAGATCGCGCGAAGAGTGTTGGCGATTGCCGTGCGGATAAACGCACGCTCGGTCGGCGGGAAGAACTCGAGCATGCGGCTGAATGCCTGCATGGTGTCGGCTGTGTGCATCGAACCGAATACGAGGTGCCCGGTTTCCGCCGCTTGGATCGCCGCGAGCACCGTCGCGTGATCGCGCAGTTCGCCGATCATCACGACGTCGGGGTCTTCACGCACGACGAAACGCAGCGCGGTCGGATAGTCGTTGACGTCAATCCCGATCTCGCGCTGGCTCACGATCGATTTCTTGGGAACGATTCGATACTCGACGGGGTCTTCGATCGTGATGATGTTTTCCGCACGGGTCTGATTGATCTGCTCGATCATCGCCGCGAGCGTGCTCGATTTACCCGAGCCCGTCACCCCCACCACCAGAATCAGTCCATCGGCCGACTCGCTCACCAGCTTCGAATAGATCTGCGGGAGATGCAGCTGCTCATAACTCGGAATCTCCGCCTTGACGCGGCGGATCGCGGCATGCGTATGAGCACCGGCGCGGAAGATGTTGATTCGGAAGCGATCGCCGTCCGGCAGACTGGCGGAAAAGTCAAGGTTGCCGGTCTGTTCGAACTTGTCCTTCTGCACCGCCGTCAGAATCGGATCGAGCAGGTGGTCGGCCTCCTCTTCCGTGATCGGAGGCGAATCCACAGCACGCAGCAACCCGCCGATGCGGTACGTCGGCGCGATGCCGACTTTGATGTGCAGATCCGAAGCATCAAGCTTCTTCATCGAGCCGAGCAGACGCTGAATCGTGAGGCTGCCCGTGATCATGGCGGGAGAATACCAGACGCCCCCCACCGACGCCGGTTTCGCCTAGAACACAATGACTGCAATGTGATTGACATTTGTGCCCGTCGGTCCCGGCCGCAGATGCGTCGCCCCGGTTGTGGGAATCGCTCCGAAAAACCCGTGGCTGTCGTGGCTCGCAAGCGCGCTTCCCGCGTCCAGACCTGTCGCGTTGGCCATCTGGACTGTGCTGCCGTCGACAATGGCTCCTGCCCCATCTGTGGGCCCATCGATTCCGTCGGTCGAGTAGACCAGCGCGGCTGCGGATGTGCCAGCAAATTCAATCGCGAGCGCCAACGCGAGTTCCTGGCTCGGGCCGCCCGCTCCGCTCGCGCTGCCGACATTCACGGTCCACTCACCCCCCACGATCAGCACGCGGGGCGATTCGGCAACGGGCTGCGATCGCACGAACTTGGCGATTCGTTCGGAAACAGAAATTGCGTCTCCCGCGACTTCGTGCCACTTCGCAGCGACCGGAAGGCTGATGGAAGCGGCGTGAACGGCAAGGTCATCCACGAGTCGGCGATTGCCACCGATGACCGTTGTCGTGACAGCAGACAGCGACGGCTCGCCGGGCTTGGGAGTTTCACGGATTTCTCCAAGCGCGCCTCGATGAAGATGCTGAACAATTTCTGGAGCGCGGGTCTGGCCGTCAACCTTCTTCAAAACGGCGAGCGCCGCGGCGTATGTGGTCGGATCGGGCGCGAAGGGCCCGGAGGAAATGACATCGAGCGGATCGCCGAGCACATCGGACAGGATGAGCACGCGAATATCGCCTGCTTTGCACAGCGCGCCAAGCCGTCCGCCTTTCAGTTGCTCGCAATGTTTGCGTACCGCGTTCAGTGCGTGAATATCGCAACCGGCACGGTTCAGAAGCTGGGTCACATTGCGGAGGTTTTCGAGAGACAACCCAGGAGCCGGAAGCGTGAGGTGCGCACTTCCTCCGCCGGAAATGAGAACGAGCAGATGATCGGAGGGAGCAAGAGATTGCACGAATGCGCCGACGCGCGTCGCGGCCGCGACATTCCGCTCCGTCGCGAGCGGATGATCGGCGGGAAGCAGTTCGACGTTCGCGACATCGAACGCTGCACGCCGATCGGGAGCGAGCGATGCGAGCCGTTCCGGCACGCAAGTCACGATACCCCGCGAGACGCGCGGGCCCAGCGTCAGAAGCGCTTCATCCGCCATTTCGAGGGACGCCTTGCCGATCGCAAGCAAGGCAAACGACTCGGGAGGGTTGCGAGCGAGTTGCTCGAGATGCGGGTGGAGCGCGTGCCGCGGATCGGCGGCGTGCTGCGTTGCCTTCAGGAAAGAGAGGAGATGTGAAGCAATTGCAGGCATCACAGCACGGGAGCGCTGCCGTTCGCCTACCGGCCAAGTTCGGCAAGTCGGTGCACGGCCAGATCAATGGTCTCGGCTTTCTTGCAGTACGCGAATCGAACAAACGATCTGCCGTGTTCGCGGTTTTCGTAGAACACGCTGGGCGGAATCGCGGCGACGCCGCAGCGTTCGATCATTTTCTGGCAGAGATCGCGATCGTCGGTCGCGCCGAGGCGAGCGCTGACTGCGGAATGGTCGGCCATGATGAAATAGGTGCCGTCGGATGGAAAAGCTTTGAATCCAAGATCGGTCAAGGCAGTCGCCAGTACGTCGCGATTTCGTCGGAAGAGCGTTTTGTATTCCTCGACGATCGGACCCGGGTTTTCGATGACCGCCGCGGCGCCGTGCTGGAGAGGTGTTGCGGTCGCGAACGTCAGGAATTGGTGAGCGGCACGCACTCCGGCGGTGAGATTCGGCGGTGCGATCGCCCAGCCGATCTTCCAGCCGGTCAGACTGAACGACTTGCCGAGCGAGGAGAGAGTGACGGTGCGCTCCCACATTCCGGGCAGAGTGGCGAGAGAGATGTGCGGCAGCGACGGCTCGTAGGTGAGGTGCTCGTAGACCTCATCGGTGATCGCGAGCACGTTGTGCTTCTGGCAGAGCGAGGCGATGAGTTCGAGCTCGGCCTTCGTGTAAACCTTGCCGGTCGGATTGTGCGGCGTGTTGACCAGGATCGCGCGAGTGCGATTCGTAAACGCTGCACGCAGTTCGCCCTCATCGAAACCGAAGCGACCGGTCGAATCCGGACGAAGCGTGACAAACTTCGGCGTCGCGCCGGCGAGCGCAACGCAGGCGCGATACGAGTCATAGAACGGCTCGAAGAGGATGACCTCCTCGCCGGGATTAATCAGTCCGAGAAAAGTCGCCGGCAGGGCTTCGGTGCAGCCGCTGGTGATTGTGACGTGCGCGTCGGGATCGATCGAGAAAGGTGCCGAGGTGTCAAGGTGTCGAGGTGTCGAGGGGGAAACAGAAAATCGCTTCGAGAACGTGGAAGCGATGGCGGCATTCAACTTTGGGACGCCGAACATTCGCGCGTACTGCGAGTGACCGGCATCGATCGCCGCCTTCGCGGCGTCTTTCGCAAGCTGGGGTCCATCAAAGTCGGGAAATCCCTGCGCGAGGTTCACGGCGTTGTGCTTCACCGCGAGCGCGGTCATCTCGGTGAAGATGGTGGTGCCGAAGGGTTGAAGACGCTTCGCGACGGAGGACATCAACCCAATGTAGCAAGGACCGATGCAAGGGCGGATTCCTCGCTGAGCGGGTCCACATCAATCGTGATTTCGGCGACCGATCGGAAAATGGGGTCCCGTTCCCGGAAGATCTGGTCCACTTCGTCGATCGGGTTGTTTCCGGTCAGGCTCGGGCGCGTGGAAAGATCGGTCTTCGCCATCCGGCCCCGCAAAGTGGCGGGTGTCGCGCGCAGGTACACGATTCGCGAGCCGGATTCTTTCATCGCAGCCAGCGCTGCCTGTGCATCCGGATCGGTCGGCGTTCCTCCTCCCAGTGAAAGCACCCCCACCGATTGCAACTCTGACATTCGGAGCGCCTCGACCTCGCCGGCACGGAAGGTTTTCAAACCGAGCTTGCGAATTGCGTCCCCGGCGGAGGGCTGGTTGAGCACCTTTGCCGTGAGATCGTCGAGATCAAGAAATGGGAGGTTGAGCTTCTTTGCCGCGAGAGCGCCGAGCGTGGTTTTTCCGCTGGTGCGCAGGCCGAGGAGGATGAGGCGAGGAGAAGGCATTTCTTCGATGTCGCGGGCGGGATGCGGCGTTGAGCTTACGCGGGAATCCTTCGTTCATGCGAGGCGCGCGTGACGCTAGTTCCCGCCAATCCCGAACGGCTTCACCGACACCTTCGGATCGCCGACCGTGCCGGTGATCTGATACTGGATCATTTCTTTCGTCACGCTGCCGATGATTCGGCCGACCGCTCCAAGAGGCTGCGTGACTGCGGCAATCGGATTCGCCGTCGCAGACATGTTCAGATTCAGATGCCAGTCGATCAACCCCGTCGCACGCGCATCGAGCGCGCTGGCGACGATGTGCGATTGCGTGACCTGAATTCCCTGACCAGTGATGTTGAAGTTTGCATCGAGCGTGTGTTTGCTCGCCTGGTCGACGAGTGGAACCGCCTTCCCTGTCGCGAGATTCATCGCGTCCATCAAGCCGGGAACCACAAACAAGCGACCGTTTCGCACCGACAGGTCACCGGCACCAGTTGCGGTTGCAAGAACCGCATACGGATTCGCGGCATTAACCGCTCCTGCACTGAGACCAAAGTTGCCGGCGCTGTTGAGTTGCCCCTGAAACCCGGGCGGGGCGTTGACATCCTGCTGAGCCCGCATGAGTTTTTCGAGATCCAGATTGGTCGCCTGCCAATTCCCTTGAACCGGGATGTTGGAATCCGACAGATTTGCCGTGATCGCGGAAGCAAACTGGCCCGCGAGCAAATTAACCTGGATCGGGCTGAGATTCGCGACTCCGCCTTGGAGAGTGATCGGCACTGTCGCCGTGTCGATCGGGAACTTGAATCGCCCTGCGGCAAAGTTGAATTGTGTCAATGTCACCCCGCCCCGGAGGTCGCTTGTGCGCCAGTTGCTTGCTGGAACGGTGCCGGAAAATTTGGCCGCGAGTTTGCCGCGGGCTTCGGCGGCTTTCAGGGTCGATTGCAACTGTGGCGGCAGACCCTGAATCGTCTGTTCGTCGAGCGTGACGTTCATCGTTGCGTCGGCGATATTCGCAACCGATGTGTCCAGATTGACGAGCCCCTTCACCTTGATCTCAACGCCCGGCGCCCGACCGGCGTCGAACGCGAGTTCGTACAGGCCGCCATCAGAGCCGGAAGTGACGGGTTTGATATCGAGATCGGTGGTGATCCCGTCCAACTTCATGATGGGCTGGCCGCCTCCGGCGTCGTAGTTGATGGAGCCGTTCTTGAGGACCAGTTTGCGGAGCTGCAGGACGTTCGACAGCTTGAACTCGGTGGGAGTCTGCGACGACTCCTTGCCGGGAATGTTCTTGACAAACGGCACGAGGCCTTTGAATCCGCCACCCGGGACGGAGATGAGCGTGATCGATGGCTTATCGAGATCGACGCGCTCGATCTTGAGCGGAGCGCCGATCGTCGGAATTTCCGCGAGGGTCACGGTGAGCTTGTCGAGCTTCATGACCTGCGTCTTGTCCTGCGCGGTGAACGTCACATCGGTCAAGACGATCGTGCCGGGGTACGTGTAGTTGATCTTCTTGAAATCAACTGTGGGTTCGATGTAGGTCGAGGCGATGCCGACAAGCTGCTTGCCGATCCAGGTCTCCAGCTGACCGCTTCCGGAGCGGAGGGAGAAGAAAACGAACGCGCCGATCCCGATCGCTGCAACCACGACCAGGAGCGCGAGAACGACGATGAGTTTCTTGAGCTTTTTCATAGGTGTCCGACACACAGCCTAGCGGGAGATTTCATCGCGTGGGATTGCGCGTGGGTGTATGAAAGTTCACATAGGAGACCCCAGGGAGATTGAAAAGAAAAACACCCCGGACGACGCCGGGGTGTTTGGAAAGCCGTTTGAAACAGAGGCCTCAGGCGCGGGACTGGTAGCTGCCGTCTTCCGTGGCGACGCGGATCGTTTCGCCCTGCTTGATGAACGCGGGGACCTTGACCATGAGGCCGGTCTCGGTGATCGCATCCTTGGTCTGGTTGGTGACGGTCGCACCCTTCACTTCGGGCGGGCAATCGGCGATGGTCAGCTCAACCGAGGGCGGGAGTTCGATCGTGATTGGGTTGCCGTCGAACAGCAGGACCGTGCACTTGCTGTTGGCGCGGATGTACTTGAGCGTGTTGCCCAGAAGCTTGTCGTTCAGCTGATACTGCTCGTAGCTCTCGGTGTCCATAAACGTCGCGCCCTGCGAATCGGAATAGAGGTATTCCATTTCGCGGCGATCGAGATCGAGAATTTCGATGTCTTCGCCGGGCTGCATGCGCTTGTCGAGCGTCTTGGCGGCGATGATCTCGCGATAGGTCAGCTGCACGAAGGCGCGGAGGTTGCCGGGAGTGCGGTGCTCGATGCCGGTCACCACGCACATCTTGCCATCCATCTTGAAACCCATCCCGTTACGCAAATCGGCTGCTTTCATCGCTTCGTTCCTGCTGCTTGGTTCGTACTGGGGTTCGTGACTGAAAGAAGGCTGCCAAACCCGTTCCCCGCGAATTCAGGGGCTGATTTGGCAAGACTTTGTCAATGTGCCTTGCCGCGGGTTGCCCGGTGCGGCGAGGGGAGGATGATAGGCTGCGCGGAGGCGAACATCGACCGTCCTGATCTGTGGTTGGACAGCAATTTGAGAGTACAGACCATGAACAGCACCATTTCGCGTCGTGATTTTCTAGGGCTTTCGGTGGGAGCTGCGGGAGTCCTCGTGGCGAGCGCGGGGTTTTCGGTTCTGCCTCGGCGGTCGAAAGGCGGGTTGATTGAGGCCGAACCGGCGACATGGTTTGAATGGACGAAGCTCTCGCCTCGATGCTGGATCGCGCAGGGCGAGGGCGGAAACGTGCTCGTGATCGCGGGCGATGGCGAAGCGATCGTCATTGATGCGAAGAACCCGGCGTATGGCGCGATGCTTCGGCGCGAAGCAGAAAAGACAACCGGTTTGCCGGTGAAGACGCTGATCAACACGCATCATCACGGCGATCACACGGGAGGGAACTGGGCGTTCACGACCGACTGCACGGTGATTGCGCACGAGAAGGCCAAGCCGAGGATTGCGTCGCAGATGCCGCGGATTCAGAGCGGAGGAAAGAACGCGGCGACAGGACTTGCGAACAGCACGAAGGCGGGCAAGAACGCGATCATCGCGGACATCGGCGTGATGGAGGCCACTGGATACAAGCCGTCGGCGTGGGAGCCGACGAAGACGGTGGGCGATGTCGAGAAGCTTCACATCGGGGGCGTGAACATCGAACTGATTCACGTCGGACCGGGGCACACGGATAACGATGTGATTGTGTTTCTGCCGGATGAGAACGTGATGCACAGCGGCGACCTGCTTTTCAACAACATGTGGCCGTTCCCGGATCGCGCGGGTGGATGCGAAACGGCGGGGTGGATTGTCAGTTGCGAAAAGATCCTCGACATTTGCGGCGATCGGAAGACGGTTGTGGTGCCGGGGCATGGTGCGGTCGGCGATAAAGAGATCGCACAGCGGCAGCGGCAGATGTTTATCGCCTTGCGGGCGAAAGCGGCGGCGGCGGTGAAAGCGGGCCAGAAAAAGGAAGAGTTTTTGGCGAGGCCGTGGGATGAGTACAAGGACTATGCCGCGGCGGATTCGATCAAGGCGCGGACGCTTGGCGCGGTGTGGGATGAGGCGGCGGGCACGCCGGCGGGTTGAATGAGCGAGAATTGGTTTTCATGGAAGCGGGTTTCGCCAAGGTGCTGGGTCGCCGCGGATGAGGGTGGCAACTCGCTTGCGATTGCGTGCGAGGGCGAGGCGATTCTTGTTGATACGAAGATGCCGGGGTTTGGGGCGGTGCTGCGGCGCGAAGCGGAAGCAGTTTGCGGCGTGCCGATTCGTACGGTGATCAACACGCATCATCATCGAGATCACGTGGGCGGGAACAATGCGTTTACGCCGGATTGCGTTGTGATGATGCACGAGAATGGGATTGCTCGGGTTGGCTCGCTTGGCGAGAAGATCGCGGAAGCAGTCAAAGGCGCGCTGATTCAGGTGAGCGTGAGTGATCGCGTCGAACGGACGGCAGTGTTGCGTGAACTTCATGCGTTTGCCGCGGTGCTGCCTGCGATCGATTCGTTCGTGCCGAACCGGATTGTGCAGCGTTCCGAATCGCTGACCATCGGCGGCGTGGGGATCGAGTTGATCCATTTGGGCAGTGGGCACTCGGACAACGACCTGATCGTCTGGATTCCGAGCGAGAATGTGCTGCACAGCGGGGACCTGATTTTCAATCACGCTTGGCCGTATGTGGATCGAAGCGGCGGGATGCAAAGTGCGGGGTGGATTGCGGGGTGCGAGAAGATCCTTGAGCGTTGCGATGCGGAAACCGTTGTGGTTCCGGGACACGGAGCGGTGGATCGGCGCGAAGCGGCGGCGCGGCAGCGGGATTTACTTCTTGATTTGCGGGCAAGAGCGGAGCACGCGGTGGGTTCGGGAATTGCGCGAGAGAAGTTCTTGAGCTCAGCGCTCGATGAATACCGCGCACTGGGACGTGCGGAGAGGCTCAAGCCGATGGCGCTCGGTGGTTTTTGGGATGAAGCGGCGGAGGCTTCAACAGGCTAATCGTTATTGGCCGAGTGCGCGAAGCACGACTGTTGCATACGCCCCGCGCGGCAGATCGAAACTTGCGGTCCGTTTGCGAAGACCGCCTTTCGAGAGTTCGTCGGTTTCCGGCTTTGTCAGCGACCAGTTGTTCACCTCGACGAAGAGCTTGCGCTGAGCTTCGCCGAAGAAGGGACGCTTGAGGCCTTTGACGCGGAGGTCGGCGACTGTCACGCTCTCGGAAGCGAGGACGCGCTCGTAGGTTTCCTTCCACGGGTCGAGCAGGTCGGAGTTTCTTGCGAGCAGCGGGAGATCGAGGTTGCGCCAAGGCGCGTGGACGGTGGATGCGGGCGCGAAGAGCATCTCGCCGTATTCGTCGGGGGTAGAGAAATTGCCGGGCATGGGACGAACGAGTTCGCAGGCGCAGCGGTTCCAGAGATGCGATTGATACGCCTCGACCGCGAGAGATTGGAGGAAGTATGGGAGCGCTTCGAAAGCGCGGCGGAAATCGCCGCCTCTTTCGAGCACATCGATCGCGCGGCCTTCGGGCAAACGCGGCAGATCCTTCATCGCCTTCCAGTTGCCCCAGTGCGTTGCGAGGATTCGGGTGAAGTCGCGGGTCTTGCCAGTGTCCTTGCGGGCCGGTGTTCCGATCGCGAGTTTGAGTGCAGTTTCGAAATCGCCGGTGATGAGAGACTTTGCGATCCAGCCGGCACCGTGGCGAGCGGAGCCGAATCGCTGGGCACCGAAGTAGTTGGTGATGAGAAGAGAGGTGTCGAGGTATCGAGGTGTCGAGGTGACGAGGGAAGAAGAAACTTCAGAAACGGAGGGCTTGCCGCATGTGAGAAGCCTCTCGCGGCGGTCCATCTCCTCGCTGGCGGGGCGGGCGAGATCGCGGATGACGATGGCGAAGCGGTTGCCGGTGATGTCGGCGGCGACGATCGGGTGATTAATAAAACCTTTGAGGTGGGCTTTCCACTGCTTGCCTTCGGTTTCGCGCGGAGCTTCGGCAGGTGTGCGCAGTTTGACGGTGACGTGCTGGCGGGTTTCGGCGTGCTTGTCTTTGAGGCCGGCGTAGCTGGCGTGATCGGGGCGGGCTTTGACGGAGCGGCAGAATTCGTTGATCGCGGCGGGAGTGGTCAGTGAGGCTTTGTTGAGTTCGTAGAGCGCGTGGACGTCGTTGCCCTCGGCGCGGTCCTTGATGGTTGCGAGTGTTTCGGGGGCGAGGAGTTCCTCGACGTAGAAGTCGGAAGGTTGTTTGCGGATTGTCATGGGAGGAGAAGTGGCAAAGGGGCAGAGGGGCGGAGTGGCAAAGGGATGGAGAGCGGGTAGATGCTGGCCGCTAGGCAGGCTGCTGTTGGGAGAGGCAGTGGATGGAGCCGAGGCCCCAGATGAGTTCGGTGCTGTCGACCCCCACTACTTTGTGGTTCGGGAGATGTTTCTGGAGAATGGCGAGGGCGAGCTTGTCGTTCTTCTTGTGGCGGAAGGTCGGGACGAGAACCGCGCCGTTGATGAAGAGGAAGTTGAGATAGGTTGCGGGCAGGCGCTGACCGTCGTGCTCGACGATTCCGGGCATCGGGATCTCGACGATGTTGAATGGCTCGCCGTCCTGGTCGCGGAGTTCCTGCACGCGCTGGTAGTTCTCTTTGAGAATCTTGAAGTTCGCATCGCGGCGGTTGGTTTCGAGCGCGACGACGATTGTGTTCGGATCGAGAAAGCGCGCGAGGTCGTCGATGTGGCCGTCGGTGTCGTCGCCGACGATGCCGTCGCCGAGCCAGCAGACGTGCGACTGGCCGTAATAGTCTTTGAGAAAATCTTCGAGCTGGGACTTGGACAGCTGCGGGTTGCGGTTCTTGTTGAGCAGGCAGGATTCCGTTGTGAGGACCGTGCCTTTGCCGTTGAACTCGACGGCGCCACCTTCCATGATGACGGGGACGCCGGTCTTGGTGGGCGGGTGTTTGGGGTAGAAGATGCCGGCGAAGTCGTGTCGCTTTTCTGATACGAATTCCTCGGCGATGCGTGTCGGCACGGCGTCATCGCTGTCGTAGGGCGGGTACTTTCCACCCCAGGCATTAAAACCCCAATCGACAATCGCGAGTTGCTTCTTGCCTTTGTGCGTGCGGGTGAGGAATGAAGGGCCGTGGTCACGGCACCAGCTTTCGTTGGTCTTGATGTAGTGGAACTGGATCCGTGACTTGCGGCTGCGCTTTGCTTCGAAGGCGGTTTGGGGAGCGAAATGACGGGCGGGGACGCCTCCGGCGATCAGTTGTTCGCGGGCGAGACGTTCGTAATTTTCGTTTGGGACGTTGATGTGGACGGTCTGGCGGGACGCGATCTCGCGGATGAAGAGTGCGATGTTGGCGGGGACGGTGTGGTACTTGCCGGGGAAGGAAATTCCTTCAGGGCGGGGCCAACTGAACCAGGTCGCTTCCTGGCGCGACCATTCGGCGGGGAAGGTGAAGCCGTGTGAGAGAGGTGTGCCGGTGAGTTCGCGGAGTTGGGGCATGGGGAGAAATGCTCGCTGAACGCGGCACAATTGCCGCGGAAACGGTGAGTGACAAAGGTAGGGGCTTGCGATTTGAATTCGCTGTCCAAATCCCGGTGGGCGGGAGAGCGAACCATGTCATGATTGCCCATGGTTTCGCTTGTCAATCCTCGACCTGTACGTTCGCCTGCCGCGAGCGGAATGAGTGACGATCGCAAGTATCAGGCGATGGTGGAAAGAGACGCGAGCTTTGAGGGCGCGTTCATTGTGGGCGTACGGACGACGGGGATTTTCTGTCGGCCGGGTTGCACGGCGAGACTGCCGCGGCGGGAGAATGTGGAGTTTTTCAGTGGCGCGAGCGAGGCGCTGCACGCTGGGTATCGGCCGTGCAAGCGATGTCGGCCGCTTGAACCGGTGGGCACGCCGCCAGCGTGGGTTGAGAAGTTGCTGGCGGTCGTTGAGTGCGAACCGGCACGCAGGATTACCGCTGATGAACTACGGCAGATCGGGGTGAATCCCGCCACTGCGTCGCGGTATTTCAAAGCGAGGTATGGGATGACGTTTCAGGCGTACGCGCGATCGAGGCGGGTAGGCGTGGCGATGAAGAAGCTGCGCGAAGGCAAGTCGGTTTCGAGCGCGGCGGCGCGGAGCGGGTATCGATCCGAAAGCGGAATGAGGGATGCGTTTTCGCGGCTGTTTGGTGAACCGCCGACGCGGGCCGCAAGCAAGGATGTGAAATCGCCGCTGGTCGCGAAGTGGCTGACGACGCCGATCGGCGCGATGCTCGCGGTTGTGAACGATGATGGAGTGTGCTTGCTCGAATTTGTCGACCGGAGAGCGATCGAGACGCAGATTGCGGTGCTTCGGCGAAGGTTTGAGACGTATGTGGTGCCGGGGGAGCATCCGATGTTGGCACGGGTTGAACGCGAAGCGAAGAAGTATTTTGAAGGCAAGTCGGCCGTAATCGATGTGCCGCTGGCGGTGAAGGGCACCGAGTTTCAGGAGCGCGTGTGGGAGGTACTTCGAGAAATCCCGCCGGGGGAGACGCAGAGCTATGCGCAAGTTGCCAAGGAAATGGGAAGGAAGTCCGCGGTGCGAGCGGTTGCGCGTGCGAACGGAGACAACCGCCTTGCTATCGTCATTCCTTGTCACCGAGTCATTGGCTCGGATGGGAGTTTGACCGGGTACGGCGGCGGGATTTGGCGCAAGGAATGGCTGCTGGAACACGAGCGCAAGATGGCCGCCAAGTAACTCGACTTAAATTGAGCCGGAAAACCGCTTGGCCATGTCGCCGTACGCGTCGATGCGGCGATCACGCAGGAATGGCCAGTGCGTGCGGGCGAACTCGACCTTGGCGAGATCGCAGTCGGCGATGAGGACTTCTTCGCGGTCGATGCTGGCGCGCTTGATGACTTGGCCGTTTGGCTGAGCAACGAAGGACTGGCCCCAGAATTGGATGCCGTCTTTGCTGACGGGTTTGCCGTCGGCACCGGCAACGAACTCGTGCCCAATGCGGTTGGGCGCGCAGACGTAACAGCCGTTGGCGACGGCATGCGAGCGCTGCATCAGTTCCCATGAATCGTGCTGGGCTTTGCCGTATTCGGTTTTCTCTTTTGGATGCCAGCCGATCGCGGTCGGATAGAAGAGGATCTCGGCGCCCTGCATGGCGGTCAGGCGGGCGCCTTCGGGGAACCACTGATCCCAGCAAATGAGGACGCCGATGGTGGCGTGCCTGGTCTTCCACGCTTTGAAACCGGTGTCGCCGGGCGTGAAGTAGAACTTTTCGTAATAGAGCGGGTCGTCGGGGATGTGCATCTTGCGATAGATGCCCAGGAGCGAGCCGTCGGCGTCGATGATGCTGGCGGTGTTGTGATAGAGACCACGGGCGCGGCGTTCAAAGAGACTGCCGACGATGACGACGTTGTACTTCTTCGCGAGCTTGCACATCGCGTCGGTGCTCGGGCCGGGGATCGGCTCGGCGAGATCGAAGAAGCGGTGATCTTCGACCTGGCAGAAGTACTGGCTGGTGAACATTTCCTGTGTGCAGATGATCTGCGCGCCTTGCTTCGCGGCCTTCTCGATCAGGGCCATCTGACGCGCGCGGTTGGGGTTGACATCTTCGACGCACGCCATCTGCGTGAGGCCGACGCGGACGACGTGGTCGGGGATGCGGCGTTCGGTGCGTGCGGATTTCGCGGCGGGCAATCGTTTAGCGGCAGTCTTGGTCTTTGAAGGCTTGCGGGGCATCGCGTCTTTCTGCTTGTTGGGAGTCGTAACCAAGTGAGTGTAGGAAAGTTGAAGGCAGAAATGCGGGTTGAAGAAGGCAACCAGGCAAGAGGCATTCAGGCATCGAGCGGCGGCGGTGAGACGCGGACGCTAGCGGAGCTGCTTGAAGGCGTCGATCGCGCGAATGCGGGCTTTCACGCGGTCGACGAGTGGGTCGGGGTAGTCGAGTCGAGTGCGGAGAAGGCCGGGTAGTTGCGATGGGTCGTGGATGGCGGGGCCTTCGACATCGCGGAGTTCGGGGATGAACTCGCGAATGTAGGTTCCGTCCGAATCAAATTTTTCGCTCTGGTTGTACGTGTTGAAGATCCGAAAATACGGTGCGGCATCCGTGCCGGTGCTTGCGGACCACTGCCACCCGCCGTTGTTGCTGGCGAGGAAGCCATCGACCAGATTCTGCATGAACCACTTCTCGCCGGTGCGCCAGTCGAGGAAGAGGTCTTTTGTGAAATACATCGCGACGATCATGCGGACGCGGTTGTGCATCCAGCCGTCGCGGAGCAGTTGACGCATGCCGGCGTCGACGATCGGGACGCCGGTGCGGCCGGCCTTCCAAGCTTCGAAGTGCTTGGGATTTTCGTTCCAGCGAATGGCTTCGGTCGCGGGCTGAAAAGCACGGTGCATGCAGACACGCGGGAAGCCGACCATGACGTGGATGTAGAACTCGCGCCAGAGGACTTCGCTGATCCAGTGGACGGGACCGGGTGAGCCGAGTTCGAGCGGGTTTCCCTTCAGCTTTGGGTTCGCGGCAAGGTTCGCCTCGATCGCCGCTTCGATGCATTGGCGGTGCGAGATGCAGCCCACTGTGAGATACGGGGACAACTGGCTCGTGCCGTCCACGCTGGGAGTGTCGCGGCGATCTTTGTATTCGATGATGCCTTGACGCGAGAAGGACTTCAGCCGTTTCAGGGCGGCGGATTCTCCGCCTGGCCAACGTTCGGCTGAAACGGTGGACTTCCAACCGGCGACCGATTTCGGAACCGGTGAGCTGGCGATGGAAAGCGGAGCTTGTGCGGAAGGGCTTGCAAGCGCGGGCGTGCCTCCGATGGACTCCCATTGCTTGAAGCAGGCTCGCTTGAAAGGTGAGTAGATGGTGAAGAAGCGGCCTTCGCCGGTGCGGATGGTTCCGGGCTCGAAGCAGACTTGATCGGTGTGCGAGAACGCCTGCAGGCGGGCTTTCTGGAATGCGGCGATCACCGCTTCATCGCGGCGGCTTTCGTTGAGCTCGTGTTCCTTATTGAAGTGAATCTCGGCGCATTGGTGTTTCTTCGCCAGCAAAACCAACGTTGCGGGAATGCGGTCGGCGTCTGCCGCGGTTTCGATAAGGAGGGGGATGTTGAGTTCGGCGAGTTTGGCGCTCAGTTCGGCGAGCGAGCGCAGGATGAGATCGACTCGCGCGGGGGCATAGTCATGAGCATGCCATTCGCCCGGCGAGATCACGAATACGGCGACGACGCCCGCGCCCGCTCGTCCGCCGGAGCGACGGCAGGCGTTGAAGAGCGCGGTATTGTCGCGCACGCGCAAGTCGGATCGGAACCAAACGAGGGGACGGGGGCTGGTCAATCGGAATCCTCCGCGAGGTATTCGACCGATTGGTCGCACGTGGATGCACGGTATGCGAATGCGGTTCAGACGGGCGACTGGTGCATGAACGAGACCAGTATGTATGCCGCGAGCGGCAGACGCAGAGTCCACAGCGCCGTACGAATCCAGTTGGTGGAAACCAGCGCCCGGACGGCGGGCGAATCAATCTCGCCGGTCTGCTTGGCGAGTTTCTCGTGCTGGGGCACCTGCAACGCGAATGTGGAAATCCAGATTGCGGCCAGCAGGGCGAGACCTATCCAAGCCGCGATTCGTGCACCTGGTGGGATTGAAAGCAGGCTGGGCCAGGCGAGTGCGAGTGCAGCGGCAACTTCGGCGAGCATCGGAATGCCGACGACCGGGGTGATGCGCGTTGCGTGCTGCCTGCAAGCGTCGCTCGCGCATGCAGGGTCGAGTTGTCCCAGCATGGGGTAGTGGACGACTTGGATGAGCCAAATAACACCAACGAGGTAGGACGTCGCGGCAAATTGAACGATCACGACGCATTCGAGCAGGTTCATGGTGATACTTCGGCTGAATCTTCGTTTCGGACACTATCGTTGTTGCGACCGCTCCGGGCGCGGCAGATTTGGAGGCGGGAGAGTGTCCGAAGTCGGGAGCGAATCAGCGGGAGATTTGCCGCTTCGAAGACCTGCGAGCAGTTTGCGCCGGCAGCTTCGCGCTCTGACTGCGCCGCCCACTAAGAAGAAAACGCGAGTCGCTCGAAGACAACTTGGGGATTCGAGTTTGTGGGAGGACGCGTCGGACGGGCTCGACGCGATCGGGCGCTGGTTCGCATCGAGGGGATGGACGCCTTGGCAGTTTCAGAAGGATGCGTGGAGCGCTTTTCGCGCTGGACGGGACGGACTGATACAGGTTCCCACGGGTGCGGGAAAAACGTTTGGGGCGTATCTGGGGCCGCTGTCGGTGCTGATCGATGAGCAGAAGATGGCTTCGGGGTCCACCGGCCGCTCGATCGCCGGCAAATCGCTCCGTATTTTGTATATCACTCCGCTGCGGGCGGTGTCGCGCGATATCGAACTCGCACTGCGGGCACCGATCGAGGAAATGGCGTTGCCCTTTCTCGTCGAGAGCCGCACGGGCGATACCAAGCAATCGGTGCGGGCGAAGCAGAAGTTGCGGCTGCCCGAGGTGCTGATCACAACACCGGAGAGTCTTTGCCTCCTGCTCACACGCGAGAACGCATGGGAGCTTTTCGCCAGTCTCTCCGCGCTCATTGTGGATGAGTGGCACGAACTTTTAACAAGCAAACGCGGTTCGCAGGTCGAGCTGTGTCTCTCGCGCCTGCGTGCGTACGCGCCAGCGGTGCGGACATGGGGCCTCTCCGCAACGCTTCCAAATCTTGAAGAGGCGGCGCGCGTGCTCGCCGGTTCGAATGCTCCGCCTCCAGCGCTTGTCCGTGGCGGGATCAGCCGCGAGGTGACGGTGGAAGCTCTGCTGCCCCAAGCGGGCAAGCGACTTCCGTGGGCCGGATTCATGGGCATGGCGATGTTGCCTCGAGTGATCGAGACGATCGACCCGGAGAAATCGACGCTCGTGTTCACCAATACACGAGCGCAATCGGAACTCTGGTTTCAGGCGATCAAGCACGCGAAACCGGAATGGGGGCGGCACATGGCGCTCCATCACGGTTCTATTGACAAGGGAGATCGCGAGCGAGCCGAAGCCGGCTTGAAAGACGGCTCGATCAAGCTTGCGGTTGCAACGAGTTCGCTTGATCTGGGTGTCGATTTCTCGCCGGTTGAGCGCGTCATTCAAATCGGTTCGGTGAAAGGGATTGCGAGGTTGATGCAGCGCGCGGGTCGCGCGAGCCACCGGCCCGGAGCTCCTTGTCACATCACCTGCGTGCCAACGCATGCGCTGGAATTGATTGAACTGGATGCCGCGAAGCGTGCAATTGTGGATGGCAGAGTTGAGGCCCGCGCCGCGGTGCGCAAGCCCCTGGACGTGCTCGCGCAGCACATGGTCACCTGCGCACTCGGCGGGGGATTCGTTCCCGACGCCTTTTATCAGGAAGTGCGCACCGCGACTTCCTTCCGCGATCTCACGCGCGAAGAGTTTGACTGGGCGCTCGATCTGGTCTGCCGGGGCGGGGAAACCCTGCGGGCCTATCCGCACTATCACAAGGTCCACATCATCGAGGGACGCGCGACCGTGCCCGACAAGCGGCTGGCGCATCTGCACCGGCTGAATGTGGGCACGATTGTCGGAGAGGCGATTATCGATCTGTGCTTTGTCGGCGGCCGGCGCATCGGATCGATCGAGGAGTACTTTGTTGCAAACCTTCGCCCGGGTGACAAGGTGTTCTTCGCGGGCAAGACTCTGACGTTTGTCGGGCTTCGTGACATGGTGGCATATGTCAAACGCGCCTCCGGCAAGACGACGAACACACCTCACTGGGCGGGCACAAAGCTTCCGATGTCGGAATCGCTGGGAGAATCTGTCCGACTCACGCTGGAGCATGCTCAGGAGGGGCTGCTGGATTCGGTGGAGCTTCGTGCGGCCGCGGGACTCATTCGCGCTCAATCGCAGCTTTCGCTTATCCCGCGCGCTGATGAACTTCTGATCGAATCAGTCGAAACGCGCGACGGATTTCACTTGTTCGTATTCCCGTTTGACGGTCGGCTTGTCCATGCGGGATTGGCGGCACTCTGCGCTCTTCGTTTGGCGCGGCGTTTTCCCGCCACCTTCACGCTTTCCGCGAACGACTATGGGTTCGAGCTTCTCTCCCCCACTGCGATTGAGTTGAAGCCCGAGCACGCTCCGGAACTGTTTTCGATGGACCGGGTGCTGGAGGACACGGTTGAAAGCATCAATATGGCGGAGCTGGCCAAGCTTCAGTTCCGCGAGGTCGCACGGGTCTCGGGCCTCGTGACTCAAACGTACCCGGGAACCAGGAAATCCGGCCGCCAAACGCAGGCAAGCGCAGGCCTGATCTACGATGTGCTGCGAGAGTTTGATCCCGGCAATTTGCTTCTGCATCAGGCCAAGCGAGAGGTGCTCGAAAAGCAGTTTGAAGAGACGCGGCTTGCGCGGGTTCTGCGGCGGTTACAGGCTTCGCGCATACGGATCGTCAAGCCGGAGATTCCGACGCCGCTTGCCCTGCCGCTGATTGTGGAACGGGTCGCGGGCCAGATGTCGACCGAGCCGCTGCTGGCAAGAATCGAACGGATGCAGATCGAGTGGGAAGAGCGAGCAGAGGCTGAGAAGGCCAGAGCGGGGAAGGGGCGGAAGCGATGAGCACGATCGAAATCCAGGTTGCGGGCAAGACGGTCCGCCTTTTACCCGAGCGTGCGGCGTTTTTGCCGGAATGCGGCATGCTGCTCGTCGCCGATCTGCACTTGGGTCGCCAGCACGCATGGCACGCCGAGGGACGCCCGATCGGCGATGCCGCGGCGGTGGCGAGCCTTGATGAGCCATTGGATCGACTCGCCAGGCTTGTGGACTCGACGGGCGCGAGACGTGTTCTTGTTCTCGGCGATTTGCTGCATGCTCCCGCAGGTCTGACCTCCGAGATGATCTTCCGGGTCGCTTCCTGGCGGAAAACTTTTCGTGTGCCATTCGAACTGATCCCCGGGAATCATGACCGGCGGCTGAACCTTGTCATTCAGGAATGGGATCTGCACCTGCACGATTCGGTGCTTGTCGAAGCGCCGTTTGCATTCACGCATGAGCCGGCGAGCGCGACATCGAGTGCGTGCGTCGGAAACATCGTTTGGTGCGGCCATATTCACCCGCTCGTTCACCTGCGCACGCGTGGCGATTCGCTTCGTCTGCCGTGCTTCTGCTTCGGGAGCACGACCGCGCTGCTGCCCGCTTTCAGTGGTATGTCGTCCGGCGCGACGATTCGGCCTGAACCAGGTGACCGCGTCTATGCGATCACGGAAGATTCTGTTGTTGATGTGTCAGATGGAGCCAGCGCACCCCGAGTGCGCTTCCCGCGTTCTCGCTCAGGCTCGCTGACCTGAAGCGTGCTTCGCGAGCACCCGTTTCACAAATGCCTCGTGCGGTTTCACGGTCAGATCGGCGACGGCGCGATCGGCGATCACGCCGCTTCGCCCGGTGGCGGGTGCTGCCGCGACGGGTTCGATGAGATACGTCACTCGCCTTGTGAACATTCCGAAAAGAAAGCTCGCCCCGTATGCGCGGATCGCCGCTTTGTCGGGATCGGCGAGCAGCGGAAAGCTCAACGCGTGTTTCTGCTTGAACTTCTGCTTGGATTCGATGCCCTGAGGGCTGATGCCGAGAACCCGCACCCCTGCGGCAGCAAGCTCCGCAGTCCAATCGCGAAACATGCACGCCTCGGCCGTGCAAACCGGCGTGAAATCTGCGGGGTAGAAATAGAGAACCACCGGCCCGGACGACAGCAGCGACGAAAGCGAAACGGGCTTCCCTGCGTCGTCGTTCAGTGTGAAATCTGGTGCGGCGTCGCCGATGTTCAACATGGTGGCGCTCTCAATCCTCATCAAGTTCAGCGTCCGCACGCCGAACGGCATCGCAGAACTGCCGGATGAGATCGTGGTCCTTGATGCCGCGCTCTCGCTCGACACCGCTTGAGACATCGACTGCATATGGGCGCAACTCGGCGATTGCGTCTACCACGTTTTCGGGGGTCAGTCCTCCGGCGAGGAACATGGGCTTCGAAACCGTCGCCATGTGCGGATCGAGATCGCTCCATTGGAAGGCAATGCCCTCTCCCGGCGACGGCCCATCGATCAGGATGGACTCCACATTGTCGTCGGCTTCGAATCGGGCGAGGTCGGCGGCAATCGAACTCGGGGTAAATCGCACACCTTTGATCACCGGCGCGCACGCCTCGATCAACTCGGCGTTCTCATCGCCGTGCAATTGGGTGTAGGTCGTGGGACAGGATTCTTCGATGTCGCTGAATCCTTCGACTGCCATATTCATGAACACCCCCACCGTTGAAATGAACGGGGGGAGGGCCGCCATGATTTCTGCCGCGGCATCCGGCTCGATGTAACGGGGGCTTGAACGAACAAAGATAAATCCGATGGCGTCGGCTCCGGCTTCGACTGCTGCAAATGCGGTATCGATGTCTTTGACGCCGCAGATTTTGATTCGAGTTCGGGTCATGGTTCAAGTTTCCCTCTCAGGCTCCGGCGGCTTTGCCTGAAGGGCGATCGATCTCGCTCAGCAGAGACCGTGCTAGTTCGGTGTGTTCAGAGTCTTTGTCTTTGAGCGCGCTGATCGCGGTTTCCAGCAGGGCACGCGCTTGCTGCTGCTGTTCGAGATACCGAACCATGAGCAATGCGAGCATCACCCGAACCACGCTGGATTCAGAGTCTTTTTCGTAGAGCGAAAGGAACCCGCGATAGGCGCGTGCCGCGGCAACGCGATCGCCTGCTTCGAACAGGCGGTTCGCAAGATCAACCTGGGCGCGGCTTGACAGAATGTCGAGCGTCTGAGGCAAACTCGCGTTGACTTTCCGGCCCGCTTCCACCGCTGCAACCAATGTCGCATACAACGCCGGCACGCTGGCCCGGTCGTTGGTTGAAATGGCTTTCGAAAGCGCCGCCCGCGCCTGGGCAATTTCAACCGGGACTTCCGGAACTTCGACAACGACTCGGCGGAGCTTCGAATCATCACGGCGGATGCTTTGTTGCCCTTCACGGACTGCCGCCTGCAATTCCTGCCGGCGCCGAATCTGACGGAACATGAAGAACAAGTCGTAGTCCTCGCGGGAAAGCACCTTGGTCACAAGCAGCAGCATCGCGACCGAGAAGCCGTAGGCGTAGCCGCCGAAGTGAGCGGCGTACGAAACATTGGAGCCGTGCATCCCGGCTCCGATCACATCGCGAGCGATCGCGAAGCAGATGAACCAGAGCGCCGGAATATTGAAAAGACCGACGAGGAAAAAGAAGACAAACGTGCGCACGACTGTGCGAGGAAAGAGCACAAGGAACGCGCCCGTCACGGCCGAAATGGCCCCCGAAGCGCCGATCACAGTCGCCGGCCCCGAAACCAGGTGAGCCAGCCCCGCAATCGCGCCGCCCGCCACGTAGAACAGGAGGTATCCGACGCGTCCAAAGCGGTCTTCCACGTTGGGCCCGAAAACCCAGAGTGTGACAAGGTTTCCGATCAGGTGCATCGGCCCCGCGTGCACGAAGGTGTACGTGATGAACCGCCACCATTCATGGTGCTCGCGGCTGAGCCCAAACGTGTCCAGCACCCAGTCGTACGCGTTCCCTTCCATCCCCGTCCCCACAACCAAAATGCAGAACGCAAAGAGGTTGAGGAGGACAAGCAGGTGGTTGATCAGGGTCGGGCGTTGCAGGGGGCGGTCGGTACCGATCGGGAAAATCACGCGGGATGGTATGAGATGCGGGCTCGCTCGATCCGGCTCGTCTCGAAATACCGCAGAAATCTCGTCAGCTTGCGAGTGCTCGCGTTGGCCGTGCGACAAGCCGGTTTCTATAGTCCTCCCCTTCTCGGCGGCCCTGCTTGGCTCCCGAGAAAACGCACGCGTCGCATCGGATTTCGTTCATTCTTCCGTTCACCCCCACGACCGCCGGAACTCTTTTCCATGACAGCCACCCCCACGTTCTCCAAGGGCCTTGAAGGCGTCGTTGCTGCACAAACCAAGATGTCGTTCATCGATGGTGAAAAGGGCATCCTGGAATACGTCGGCATTCCGATCGGCGACCTCGCCTCGCACTCGACGTTCGAAGAGACGGTGTTCTTCCTCTGGAACGGCCGCCTGCCGAAGAAGTCCGAACTTGCCGAGTTCGAGACTTCACTTCGCGCCCGATATGAGATCCCCAAGGGCGTCGAAGAACTCTTGAACACGTTCCCGAAGACCGCCGAGCCGATGCACGCGATTCGCACGCTCGTCTCATCTCTGGGCCTGCACGACCCAAAGCCCAACGCGATCGATATTCCCTCGATCCGCGATAAAGCGCTGTCGATTCTCGCCCAGGTTCCGACGCTCCTCGCCTACTTCCTTCAGTTCCGCCAAGGCAAGCAGTTCATCCGCCCCGACAAGAACATGGGCCTGGCCGAGAACTTCCTGTACATGCTCAACGGCAAGAAGCCGACCGCTGCGATGACCAAGGCGATGGATGTCTGCCTCGTTCTCCACGCCGATCACGGCTTCAACAACTCGACCTTCACCGCCCGCGTCCTCATCTCGACCGAAAGCGACATCTATTCCGCGATCACCGGTGCAATCGGCTCGCTCCGCGGCCCGCTCCACGGCGGCGCGAACGAGGGCGTGATGCGGATGCTCAACCAGATCCCCACCGTTGCCGACTGCGAGAAGTTCATCGAGGACAAGCTCGCAAAGAAGGACAAGATCCCCGGATTCGGCCATCGCATTTACAAGGCGTACGACCCACGCGCGACGCATCTCAAGGTGCTCGCTAAACAGCTCGCGCAGGACACCGGCAACATGCCGCTCTTCGAGAAAAGCACGGCAATCGAAGCCGTCATGACGCGAGAGAAGGCTGCCAAGGGAATCTATCCGAACGTCGATTTCTACAGCGCGACGACGTACCACTGCATCGGTCTCCCCCTGGACCTGTTCACGCCGAGCTTTGTGATCTCTCGCGTCGGGGGCTGGTCAGCCCACTGCATCGAGCAGCTCAGTGATAACCGGCTTTTCCGTCCCGATGCCGACTACACCGGTCCGCACAACGTCGCGTACACGCCGATTGAAAAACGGTAAACGCTCTCTGTCAGGCCGAAAACACATTCAAGAAAAACGCCGCGAAATCTCGCGGCGTTTCTTATTTGTCACATTTGCCCCGTCACTATCGCCTCACATCCCCATTCGCTGCAGGATCCCGTCGAGCGTGATTCGCGCCAACGACTCATCCCACGGATTCGTTGTGATCGAAAGGTTTGAGCCATCGCTCGTCGTCGGGCTTACATCGATCCGAATCGTGCGTCCCAGGTTGTACGCCGGAGGCCTCGCGAAAATGCCCCCCTGTTCTTCTGTCGTCGCATTCTGCTCGATCGAGTACCCTCGGTCACGCAAGGTCTGTTCCGAAGCAGCAAGAACCGCCGCCGGCGTCGCGTTCAAAGTCGCAGTGAGCGTCCCAGCCTTGTAATTGGCGATGATCTCGCCGGCCTTTCCCTCGACCTTGGCGTAGGTTTGGCATCCAGCGAAAAGGACCGCAGCCCCCGCCGCCAGCCCGACTGCCGCGAATCCAACCCCGCGAAAAAGCCCGTTTCTGCTCAAAGACAATGGCATGTTGACTTCCAATATGGCCTGCCCAAACCCGGCCGGGCCGACTTTCCCGCCGGCCAGAACAGGGACCATGGTACGAAATGATCGCCCCGCACGCTTGCCGGGGTTTGATACTCCTCGGGTCAGGGTTCTATTATCCCAACCCACGCGGGACACTATTTCAGGCCGCACGCCCGCAATCGGTTGCGGGGCAAAGGCCGGCAGAAGTTTCAGCACAGAGCGAGGTTCGGATGGCGATTCGGGTTAAATCACGCAGCGGCGAAACCGTCGAACAGATGATGCGCCGTTTCAAGAAGCTTTGCGAAAAGGAAGGCCTCATCAAGGACATCCGCCGCAAGGAATTCTACGAGAAGCCCAGCGAACGCCGGCGTCGCGCCGCTCGCAAGAGCCTCAACCGCCGCCTGGCCACCACGGGCGAGTTCTTCACCCGCAAGGAAGAGAAGTAATTCTGACCTCAGCTTCGGACTACCCGGTCCGTGGTTTGCGGTAGGATCGTTTGTTCAACCGCAAGGCACCTATGTGCCGATCGCGGTACAGTGCGGCCTTCTCTGGCCGTCATCCGCCGTGACGTTCGGCGGCTCCGAATTCGTCGAGGGAACTCCCGGAAGCGCAATCTGGACCGGAACGCAGCCCTTCCCGACATGTCGCCCCGACATACAAGCCCGCCATACAGGTTTGAAACTGAGGAAAAGAAGACCATGCAAAGCAAACTCGCGAAATGTTCGCACACCGTCTTCCGACTGCTTTCCACGACTCCCGCGCGCCTCGCGGGAGTTTTCATTGCGCTCCTGATCATGTCGGCACCGGCCTTCGCTGCTGACGTGACCGCGCACAAACCCGGCGGCGAAGCCAACCTCAGGCTGCCCGACGTCGGCCAGGAAATGTTCCTGAACGGCATGATCAACGGGCACAACCTGCTTTTGATCGGCATCGGCGTGAGCATCCTGGGCATGGGGTTTGGCCTCATGATCTACACGCAGCTCAAGAACATGCCCGTCCACAAGAGCATGCTCGACATCTCCGAGCTGATTTACGCCACCTGTAAGTCGTACATGATCCAGCAGGGCAAGTTCCTGATGGTGCTCTGGGCGTTCATCGCTGTCGCGGTCTTTTGCTACTTCTTCTTCCTCGTTCAGTTTGAGCTTTACAAGGTCGCCATCATCCTTGCGTTCAGCCTGGTCGGTATCGCCGGCTCCTACGGCGTCGCCTGGTTCGGTATCCGCGTGAACACCTTCGCCAACAGCCGGGCCGCCTTCGCCTCGCTCCGCGGCAAGCCTTTCCCCTGCTACGCGATTCCGCTCAAGGCCGGCATGTCCATCGGCATGGCCCTCATCTCGGTCGAGCTGATCATCATGCTCGCGATCCTGCTCTTTGTCCCGGCCGATCTCTCCGGCCCCTGCCTGATCGGTTTCGCGATTGGTGAATCGCTCGGCGCTTCGGCCCTTCGCATCGCCGGCGGCATCTTCACCAAGATCGCCGACATCGGCTCGGATCTCATGAAGATCGTCTTCAAGATCAAGGAAGACGATGCCCGCAACCCCGGCGTGATCGCGGACTGCGTCGGCGACAACGCCGGCGACTCGGTCGGCCCCTCCGCCGACGGCTTCGAGACTTACGGCGTTACAGGCGTCGCTCTCATCACCTTCATCATGCTCGCGATCAACGAGAAGACCGCGGGTGCCGGGTTCGCCAGCGTGCAGATCCAGCTCCTGGTCTGGCTCTTTGCGATGCGCATCATCATGGTGATCGCCAGCGCCGCTTCCTACTTCATCAACGAAGCGGTCGCCAAGGCCAAGTACGGCAATGCCGACAAGATGAACTTCGAGCACCCGCTCACCAGCCTCGTCGTGCTGACTTCAGTCGTCTCCATCGTCGCTACCTTCGTTGCCTCCTGGCTCCTCATCCCCACGATCGCTGGCGACAGCTCCTGGTGGTGGAAACTCTCGGCGATCATCACCTGCGGCACCGCCGCGGGAGCGATCATCCCCGAACTCGTGAAGGTCTTCACTTCGACGCACTCGCGTCACGTCCGCGAAGTCGTTACTGCTTCCGAACAGGGTGGCGCCTCGCTCAATATCCTGTCCGGCTTCGTTGCCGGCAACTTCTCGGCCTACTGGCTCGGAATCGCGATCGTCATGCTCATGGGCATCGCGTACTACGTCAGCAACAGCTTCCCGATGATGACAGGCGCCGACCACACGATCATGATGGCCCCGGCGGTCTTCGCCTTTGGCCTCGTCGCCTTCGGCTTCCTGGGCATGGGACCCGTGACCATCGCAGTCGACAGCTACGGCCCCGTCACTGACAATGCTCAGTCCGTCTTCGAACTCTCGACCATCGAGCACCTTCCCAACATCAGCTCGGAGATCCAGCAGAAGTATGGCTTTTCCCCCAATTTCGAGAAGGGCAAGGAGTTCCTCGAAGAAAACGACGGCGCGGGCAACACCTTCAAGGCGACCGCCAAGCCTGTGCTGATCGGCACGGCTGTCGTCGGTGCCACGACCATGATCTTCGCGATCATCGTGGCCCTCACGCACGGTCTCGAGCCCCAGTACCTCCAGTTCCTCTCGCTCCTGCACGCTCCGTTCCTGCTCGGCCTGATCACGGGCGGCGCGATCATCTACTGGTTCACCGGCGCTTCGACTCAGGCCGTCAGCACCGGCGCCTACCGCGCGGTTGAGTTCATCAAGGCAAACATCAAGCTCGAAGGCTCCACCAAAGCCAGCGTCGAAGACAGCCAGAAGGTTGTGACCATCTGCACCAAGTACGCGCAGATGGGCATGTTCAACATCTTCCTCGGCATCTTCTTCGCGACCCTCGCCTTCGCCTTCTTCGAATCCTTCTTCTTCATTGGCTACCTGATCTCGATCGCTCTCTTCGGCCTCTACCAGGCCATCTTCATGGCCAACGCCGGCGGCGCTTGGGACAACGCCAAGAAGATCGTCGAGACCGATCCGATCTACAAGAACAGCGGCCGCGGCAAGGGCAGCCCGCTCCACGACGCCGCCGTCGTCGGCGACACCGTTGGCGATCCCTTCAAGGACACCTCGTCGGTTGCCCTCAACCCCGTCATCAAGTTCACCACACTCTTCGGCCTGCTTGCCGTGGAACTGGCTGTGAGCATGAAGACCGGCGGCAATATCCACACCAATCTGACTATGGGCCTCACAATCGCCTTCTTCCTCATCTCCGCCTACTTCGTCTGGCGCTCGTTCTACAAGATGCGAATCGGTGGCGACGTGTCCCCCGCTCACCACTAGTCATCTCGAATTTGTCCGCCGCACGCTCGAACGCCCGGCCCTTGCCGGGCGTTTTTCTTTATTCACGAAGGCAACTCACGATGGCAACAAGTTGGCGCTCACATCAGGGCTTTCCACCCGATTGCTCAAGCCTGCATTTCCACTAGCCTGCGTCCCCCTGAACGCACTGCTCGATGTCCGCGTCGGCAACTGGGCCCGGGCCGCGACATTCTACCGGCATGGGCAAAACGGGCCAAGGGTTTGAAAGACGACAAGCGGAACGCATTCCCAAAAACAACCGGCGGCCCTTTCGGGGCCGCCGGCGCTACGTTCAATTTTACGTAGGAGTAGGGCCGCGCAATGCGCGACTCCGTCGAGTCCGCGCTTAGAAGCGCAGCCCCTGCGTACATGGATCTATCACTGGATCACCTCCTTCTGAGAAAGCCCTTGCAGCCGACACGCGCATGTACTGCACGCCGCCGCACTTTCCCTCCGCAGGCCGTCACCCGCGGCACATCGCCCGGCGAGAAACACCTCTCCGGTCGTTGGAACCCACTCTCGTTCGATGCGCCGTTGGCGTCCGTTGCGAGAGCGATGCCTCCAATACAACGATTATCGCCGAAACCTTGTTCGGATGCAACAATTTTTTCTTGAGGCATCAATCGTTGGGGTTTCCGGCCCCATTTTCGCCGAACGCCGCGGGCCGAAAACTCCCGGCTCAATTCGAAAAATCCGCTGTTTGCAGCCCGAACTCGATCGCTATTGCAGCACCATCAAGTAAGTCACCAGTCTCGCGATCTTGCCCCGGCGCATGAAAAACACATCACAGAACACCGCGTGAAAAGCCTCGCCGCCTCTCTTTGTGCTGCGAACGGAGCCTTCGGCCACGACGACGTCGTTCTCTTCGATCATCCGCTCAACTGTGATCTCCGGCTTCCCCTCAAATGCCTCGTTTTCGATCTCTTTGTCGAAGGCATCTTTTCCAACGAGGTGAAACGCGCCCGGCATATCCCACACCACATCATCAGTCAGACACGACAGCACCTTCGCGTGATCGCTCACGCGAAAACCGTCCATGTATCGCTGAACCGTCGCCTTGTTTTCACTCATTGCTGTTTTCACTCACGGTGCCGCTACCGGTTCACGGCTCGTATTCGTCGAACGCGCCAGCCTTTTCCTGCTCTTCGACATACTTCTGAAACTCGCCCATTTTGTAGCTGATGAAGCAGAACGCGTGGTGCACCGCGAGCCACTCAAGGTCCGACTTGTCCTCGCCGATGTCCTTGCGAAGGCGATTCAATTCCGCGAGCAAGTTTTCCGCTTTCATTCGACGTTCCTCCCGAAATCGCCGCCCCACCCACCTTGCACCGGCAAGCCTGGACCTCTCCATCATTCGCCGGCTTCTTGCCGCTTCAACCTATCCGCGCTTTCGCCCATCCCACACCGAACAGAGCCGCGAGAACGAGCACGATGCTCGCCCCGGTCGGCCAATCCAGCTCAAAGCTCAGCATCATCCCCGCCACCACCGCCGCAACCGCGAACGCGACGCTCAGCGCTGCCACTCTTCCGGCTCTCTGACTGAATTGCACCGCCGCCGCGGCAGGCAGCACCAGCATCGCCGTCGCCAGCACTACACCCGCCAGTTTCATCGCCGTCACAGTCGCGAGCGCGAGCATCACCAGCAGCACGAACCGCATCAGCCCCACGTTCACGCCGAACGCCGCCGCAGCGGGTTCATCAAACGCCCAAAATGTCAAAGGCCGGCGCACCAGAAACAGCCCGCCCAGAATCGCAACCGCAACCACGCCGCACGCCCACGCGTCCGCTTCACTCACGCTCACGATCGAACCGAACAGCAAACTCTCCCAGGAAACTGTTGCTGCGCGATGTTGCTTTTCGGCGATGTGCAGCAGAAGCGAACCGAGCCCCATCGACGCAACGAGCACAATGCCGATCGCCGTGTCCGCCTGCGCATTGCCCTTGCCACCGCGCCGACCCGATTCGCCGTTGGTCAAGAACCCAATCTGCAGCGCCGCAAGCAAGCAGAACAAGAACACAATCCCCAATTGGGCGCTGAACGCCGCGCCAGCCGCCGCACCGCCAAACCCCAGCACATATGCAACACCCACACCCCCAAACGCCGCGTGACTGATCCCCTGCCCGATGAACGCGAGCCGCTTCATCACCACGAATACGCTGAGCACGCCGCCGAAGAGCGCGATCGCCAATCCCGCCAATACCCCGGGCAGAAATATCGATCGAAGCCCCGGATCGCTCAGGTATTCAAAGGTCTTCAAGAACCACCTCCGGGGTTCTTGTCATGCGATCCGTGATCATGCGAATGGCCGTGCGAATGCCCATGATCGTGCGAGTGATCATGCCCGCATTCGGCGGCACGATGCGCATCCACGTGCAAATCCCCGAAAATCGCCGCCGCGTCGTGCCGGAACACCTCCGCCAGCACATGGGGCGTCAAGCCCTGGGGCGAATCGTGATAGTGGAGCGTTCGCGCCAGGCATGCCACCCGATCGCTGGTTGCCGCCACCGTTCGTAGGTCATGGCTCACGACAATCGTTGTCAGACCGAGTTCATCGTGCAGCCTCTGAATCAATTCCGAAAACTGCCTCTGCCCTGCCGGATCGATCCCCACTGTCGGCTCATCCAGCAGCAGAATCTTCGCCTCGCTCGCAAGCGCCCGCGCGATCATCACACGCTGCAATTGCCCGCCGGAAAGGCTTCCCACCGGCTTTTCCGCAAACGCAGAAGCCCCCACCATCGACAACGCACGATCCGCCTTCTCACGTGCTGCACGCCCGCTTGCGAACGGCCCAAGCCCTGCCGACGCAGCCATCGATGCCGCGTGCCGCGCCGTGATCGGAAACGACAACTCCGCCTCCACCCGCTGCGGCACATACCCAATCAGCCTTCGTTTCGCCGCCTCGCCCGGCGAAAACCCATCAATCTCAATTGTCCCGGAAAATCCGCGCAGCAAACCCAGCGTCAGCTTCAAAAGCGTGGACTTCCCCCCACCGTTCGGCCCCAGAATTCCCAGCCGCTCGCCTTTGCGCACGTCTAGCGAGACGCGATCAAGCGCCGGCGCCTCGCCCGTGCCGTCATATGAAAATGTCACGGCCTTGTAGCGGATCGCGACGCCAGTCGAAGAAGTGTTGTGCGCATCCTGCGTCATTGAATTCGCCACGTGCGTCGTATGGGGCTCAAAACTCCTATTTGCCGACTGCTTTCCCTTCACCCAATCCTTCCACCAGCCCCTCCAAATTCCCTCGCATCATTGCAAACCAATCTCCATCGCCAAGCGGATCCAGCTTCACGACCTTCACCCCCGCCGCCTGGGCCACGCGCTCCGCTGTCGCCGAATCAAACTGCGGCTCCACAAAGATCACCCGCACTCCCTCTTTCCTCACCGCCTGAACGATCGCCGCGATCCGCCCGGGCGTCGGTTCTTCGCCTTCATTGACGCGAATGACCTCCGCAACCTTGAGACCATACCGCTCCGCCAGCCTGCCGAATGCCGCATGGTGCGTGACAATCTTCTCCCCCTTGAACGCCGCCAGTTTCTGCTGAAACGCCGCGTCCAATTCGTCCACGTGCTTCAGTTCGCTCGCCAGCGCGGTCTCCAACTGTGCTGAGGCCGAGTCGCTCCATTCCCCCTGCGCCTTCATCGCCGCACCAACAGCCTCCGCCAGCCGCGGCAGAGCCTCCTTCATCAAGACCGGGTCCAACCACACATGCGGATCATTCGCAACGTGATCGATGCGATCGTCGTCTGCGTCCTCATGCTCGTGATGCTCGTGTTCTCCCGTTTTCACGCCCGACGCATCCGCCAAACTCTTGTCCACTCGCTTGGGCGTTGCGTGCGCTGCCAGAAACTTCGCTACCTGAGGTTCCAACCCCAGCCCAACGAACACAACCAGATCCGCGCCCCCCACCGAAGCCATATCTGCCGGCGTGAACTCGTAATTGTGTTCGCTCCGCCCGGGAGACATCAGCACCTGCACAGTCGACCCTGCCGGAAGCAGCGGCTCGACAATTCCCTTGAGAGGCGGAATCGTGACGATCACCTTCAGCCCGGCCGCGGCGGAATCCTTGCACCACGTGCACAACGCGAGCACGACTGCCAGCCATGCCACCTTCGCCAAAGTTCGACCCATCCATCTGTTCATCGTCTACCAAACCCCACGCGCCCAACCGGGTTCACCCAATTTGAGAATTCATTCTCAAATAGAATAGCCGCCTCGCACCTGTGGTGTTCGCGCGTTCGAACGCATCTTCCTCGAAGACAGAGATTGAGGACGGGCGTGCTTTTTCGCTCACCAGATCGGGCCGGGCCTTGACGCCCGGTTGCGCATCCCCCTTGGCAGAACCTCCTCCCCGCGCTACACTCCCCACCCCACGGGGCCCCCTGGGCCCTTTGGGCACAATTCGACCGGGGCGGTAGCTCAGTTGGTAGAGCGCGTCGTTCGCAATGACGAGGTCGGGAGTTCGACTCTCCTCCGCTCCACTTCCAGAAAACCCCTGCAATCGCAGGGGTTTTTCGCTGTAGTACCCAAGATTCACCCGAACCGGCAGGCCTTCGGTCGTTCGTGAGCTTTATTGGCACCCGGCGCAGCGCCGGCGAGCAGCCCGGTCACGGAATCTTTGCGGCCTGCGGGGCAGCCTTCTTCCTGCCGCCATCCACAGGTGCTTCGTCACGCAACGTGGCCAGCGTCCCGTTCGGAGGCGCTCCCTCGGCGTCAGACGAAATACCGCGGAGCACCAGAATGCTTTCGACGGCTCGCTTTGTGGTCGTGGCGATCGCTTCCTTCGGGATTCGTCCAAGCCGTTCCCGTACGTTTTCCAGTTCCGGCGTGTCATCCCACAGTCCGATGACGATTCGGTGCTTTGGGCTGAGCGCCCGCAGTTGCTGCCACATCACTCGAGTATGCAACAGCGCGCTCGGGGGAAGAGCGCAAATGCAAATCACCGAAGCCGGCCGCTTTGTGAGCTGCTCCACGGTTTCGCGTGCCGAGTGGCGCGAAGACAGCGCCTCGGCCTTGACCCCGCGTGACAGCAACGCCTTCTCCAGCATTCTCGCCGAGAGCTCATCCGCCATATCGCGAGCGGGAACACAGACCACCGGCTCCGCGGCCTCGCTACCCGCAATCAGCGGAACTTCGTTCTGCGCTCCCAAGTCGTCGATAATTGCGCCCAGAATGTCGCGAATAGTTTGTTCCTGCTGCTCGTCCAGATCTCCCCGATGTCGATCGATCTCCGCCAGACGCAACGCGGGAATCAGCAGCGAGTCGTACACCTCGATGATTGATTCCTTGCCCTTCGCAAACTCTTCGACGATTCGCGTCGATTCTTCCTGGTCGCCCGCGAGCAGCCGTTGATAGAACTGGGCCTCAGGAGTCAGAACCGGCTCATCGCCGAGCAGCACGTTCAGGAAAGCCAGCGATCGAACGTGACGTCCAAGCACCGAGAGACAAACGGCAATCGGTGTCGAGAGAATCAGCCCGATCGGCCCCCATAGCCAGGCCCAGAAGACCGCCGACGTCAGCACCGCAAGAGGCGAAAGACCTGTACCCGAACCCACGAGCATCGGCTCGATGAAACTGCCGCCGAGCGTTTCCACGCCAATCACAAGTCCCGCAACCAACAACGGCTCAGTCCATCCGTCCGAAGTCGCAAGCGCCATTGCAATCGGAAACGACGCTCCGATCCAGGTGCCCACATACGGCACGAACCGCAGAATCGCGATGATGAATCCCCACAGCGCTGCGTTCGGCATCCCAAGAAGGAAAAGCCCTACTCCCACGATCGTGCCCACACCAGCGTTGACGATCGATTGCGTCAACAGATATCTGCTAAGCCTTTGCGCTGCATCGTCAAACGCTGGCGTTGTAATGTGCATCTCGCGCTGACCGATCAAACGGATCAGCCGATTGCGAAGATCTTCGCGCCGCAAAAGCATGAAAATCGCAAACACAATCACCATGGCCGCCGTCGCGATTCGCGCCAGCACCGGCCCGAGTATGTCCCGTGCGTACGTAATAGGAGGTGTCGGCTCCTCCACCAGCCGCACACCGATCGGTTCTTTGGGGGCCTCCGGCGTGACCGCACCCGTTTCTGCCTCGGGCTTGGACATTTCCTTCCCGAGTTCCTGAATCGCCGTGCCCGCTTTTCCGAACGCGCTCTCTTTCGAAGGCCTCAGCACCGAAAGCTTCCGAAGAATATTCGACTTGTAATCGTGGAGGTTGTTCGCAACCTCAACGGCCTGCTGCTCGATGAGCCAGCCGAGCGCCCCCACTGAAACCGTGGCGACTCCAACCGTCAGCGCAACCGCCGCCACGCGCGGCAACTTCATCCGCTCGAGCAGCCTCACGATCGGCGCGAGCACAAACGCAACGAACACTGCCAGCGCGATCGGTACGAGCACCTCGCGCGCAAAGTACAGCACGATTGCTATAAGAAAGCAACTTATCAGGAGCGGCAGCTTATTCTGCTTTTGGATTGCTCGTGCCATATCCGAAGCCCGCTTCACAAAACAGAAAGCGCGGAGCGCACCGCAAGGATGCACTCCGCGCCTGATTGTGCGATTCAGAGCCGGGCGGGACGGACGTCGGTGCTGCGGGTCACCACTTCGGGTGTCGACGCCTTCGGCGCCGACTTCTCCGAGGTGCTGGTGATGTCCGAAGCGCCCCCGTTCTCAAAGATGTCCTTGGCCTTCTTCACTTCTTCGCTGGTCTCGGCATGCACCGAGATCAGAATGTTGCCGCCACGAATCTTTTCTTCGTAACGCTTCGCCTCGATCTCGGGAATGCCGAGTCCGATGAGCCCACCTGCGAGGCCGCCCGCCGCGGCTCCCACAGCAATGCCGCTCAAGGCCGCCATGATCGGACCGGCAGCGATGAACGGGCCAACGCCGGGAATCGCGAGCAGGCCAATGCCTGCAAGCAAGCCCAGGGTGCCGCCGACAACACCGCCCGCGCTGGCGCCGGTGACGGCGCCTTCCGGTGCCTTGGTGTTCTTTTCGTGAGCGAAGTCACGCGTGCTCCGCTTGTCGGGGAAGAGCACGGAAATGTCGTTGTACGAGAAGCCCGCGTTTTTGAGATTGTCGACGATCACGTTGGCCGACGACTCGTTTTGAGCGATGCAGAGAACTGAGGTACCCATTGGGAATGCTCCTGAAAAGTGGTTGAAGCGTCGCTGTTCAGGCGCGCCGGGATTGAGTCACAAGGAAACTACTTGGCTTTGATCTCGAGCTGATTGTCCACGCGGGTCACACCCGCAACGGCCTTGGCCTTCGCCTCGATGGCGTCTTTTTCAGCCTGGCTGTTCACCGGTCCGCGAAGGGTTGTAACGCCCCCCTCGGTGATGATCTTGCAATTCTGCGCGTTGGTCGACATCGACTTGTCTTCCATGATCGCGCGGCGAATCGAAGCGGTGATGTCGATATCCGACTTCGAGTTCGACTGATCCATCGGGGTCTTCGTCGTCGCATCGCGATCAACCTTGTTGACCGCCGTGTTGTCCGGCGCCGGAGCGGTTCGTGACGCGTCCGTCGTGCGAACCGGCGCTGGCGCAGGAGCTGGTTCGGGCCGGCGATCACACGCCGTCCCAACGAGTGCGAAAGCGAGAGTGGAGGTCGATAGCAAGCATTTCAAGGACATATGCGTTTCCAATCTGGGGCAAAGATGTCGGTGCCCACGGATCAGATATTGCCTCGACGGCGTGACCATTTGGTGAGCCCGCGCTGAATAACCACTCACACTGTTTTTTTCTGGTTTGCTTGCAGGAGATCCGGAGCGGCACATCGGCGCTCTCGTGAAGAGCGCTCAATCGTCGATGCACACATAAATCCTGCAGGTTCCCGACGGTTCCCGAACCGCCTCATTCACCCATATACTCCAACCGATCCACGGACTTCTCCCAATTCGAAGTCGTGAATTTCCGGAAAACCGACCATGGACATCGTCAATATTTCCAAAGAGCAGATCGAAACCGGCACCGTCGGCACCCGCGCCTGCGAGGCGCTCGAAGCCGGCCACATCGTCGTCCTGCCCGACAACTCGCTCTTCGATAAACAAACCGACATCGATTTCCTCCTTGGGCTCCAGCAGAACGCCTCCTCGCTTCACAAAAACGTCGCGTACAAGCCCGCGGCACACAAAGTCACAGGCGCGACCACCAACACAGCCCAGGAAGCCGAACGCCTCCTCGAAGTCATGTCCGGCTTCTCCAACCGGGCCCTCGCGCTCCTGGCCCGCGTCTGCCCGCCGTACGCCGGCAAGTGGAAGACCGATTACGCCTCCTACCGGCCTTTCGAAGAGCAGGGTCGCGATTTGCCCTTGAAGCAGCGCAACGACCTCATGCACGTCGATGCGTTCCCCTCCCGCCCGACAAAGGGGGGCGGCATCCTCCGCCTGTTCACACAGATCAATCCGAGCAAGGATCGCGTCTGGCGTGTCTCCGGACCGTTTGATGCGCTCGCCGACAAATACGCGCTGCAAGCCGGTCTGAAGGAGGTGAAGGGCGGCTCCGCTGCAATGAAGCGTGCCGCCGCAAAGCTCGGACGCGCCATCGGCATCAACGTTCCCGATCGAACCGCTTACGACCAGTTCATGCTCGGCTTCCACGACTTTCTCAAGGGTAACGAAGAATTCCAGCGCGCTCCGCAGGCGAAGCAAATGGCCTTCCACCCCAACCAAGTCTGGATGTGCTACACCGACGTGCTCGCGCACAGCGTGCTCTCGGGCCAGTACGCACTTGAGCAGACCGTGATCATTCCGCCCGAGGCCAAGGTCAAGCCCGACATTGCGCCGGTCTCGGTCCTTGAACGCATCGCCGGCTTCCCATTGACGCCGAGCCGAGGCAGGTCGCTGCAGACGGTTTGAAGATCCGTTCGACTTCGTCCGCTCCTTCACGAATGGGGCAACGCACCCGACGAGTTCGCATACTCGTTGCCGAGAAACAGCCGACGAAAGTAGGCTCGGATAGACGGCGTCATGCGCACATCCATCGCGGGATGGTGCCCGCCGGGCTGCTTTGGCGAATCCTCCACTGGCACCCCGTGCTTCACCTGCCAGGCAGCATAAATCCCGTCAATCCAGCTGTGCAAACTCCAGAAGTACTCGTTGTGAGGAGCTTCCTTCAGCTCAAGCATAGATGCATCGTTTAGCCGCTCACAACGGGGATGCAAGATCGATTCCGCCATGTCGATCTTCCCGTGACACGCGTTATGAACACCATGGAACCGCGCAATGCCGCGCGGAGTGCTCTCGACAAATGCGCCTAGCGCATCAACACTCGGTCCGTCGATGTAGGCAGGCAGCGCCTGAGCAAAGCCGTCCAGAAATCCGGGATCAAAGTACTTCGCAACCCAATCGGGAATCGCTTTCCACTCGTCAAAATAGAAGTCGGGTTCTTTGGTGTCGGCCACGATCCACTTGAATTCCCGCAGCATCTGACGATGAAACTCAAGAAACTGCTCGCCAGAGCCCAGATCAATCATGCACTTCACCCCGGGCCACAGTAATCGCGCCGCGGCAATCGCATTCGCGCCTTCTGCATCAAATACCGCCGGATTCAACCTCGCGATGTGCCAGCTCGCGTGGCCATCCATGCAGTGCTTCACGTGTTTGTACAGCTGTCCCGGAAGTCGCATTGCTTTGCTCCTTAGGGCACTGGCTTGAGGAACACGCGGAGACACGGATATGCCCGGTGCGTCGGAGTTCCCAGCGGCACGTCGATCGCCCACGGTCTTCCGTTTTGCGATCCGTCCTTCAACTGGATGTAGTCCTCCGTCCAGTGCCCGCCGGTGGGGAGCGGGCGATAGGTCGGTTGCGAACCGCCGTCCAGCTGCGCCTCTTGCGAAGTCTCAAGAACCAGGGTCGCCTCGAACAAATGCTTCAACAGATCCCTCGCTTCAGTCAGATTGCTAACGCTGTTCAGCGTCAACTGATTCAGCACGCCGCACAATTGTTCAAATCGTCCGATCGTTGCCATGGTGTCCAAGAGCTCCTGCTCGAATGCCAGTGTGCACATTCGGCTTGGTGGTGCCGGCATCGTGCGATCGAGTTTGTCCAGCGAGAATGTAATTTTGGCTTCCTGGATCTTATAGTTCTGCATCGCTTTACTCCTGAAATTTGAATCCAACTGCTACTCTGCAACGCCCGGCAACGCCGCGCTCTTTGCACATCGAAATCCGCACTTCAACGAATATCCGGTAAACGGCGTCGACCGCGTTCGGGTTAGATCCGCGAAACGCACTGTTTCCGACCACGCCCGACCCTGCATGACCACGTCCTGGCGCGGGAACGCGATGTTCGCGCACAACTCCCGCACGCCGTCGAAGCAATGCATGATCCCTGATGCTGTCGCGAACGGATCGGCCGAATTCACGGCGTGGCAACTCGAAGCGTAAATTCGAAAAAGTGATCCCGGGTCCCACGATTGCTCGGCCAAAAGAACATCCTGCGTCGGCTCGAGCGATTCCGCCGACGCCGGCAGCTTGTCTCCTGTCGGGTAGCGCGAGCCCGATGGACCCCGCGTTGCCGCCTGCCATTCGAAGATGGTCGGCAGTCGCTTTCCGCTCCATCGCGCAAACGCCTCCGCATCTTCGAGCGCGACGTTTGCAACCGGAAGATCTGCCAGCTCTGCGATCCCCGCGACGAGCTTCCAGTGCGGAGGCGGCGTGTGCCCTGTCGCATCCAAGAACGCCCCGTACTCGCGATTCGAGACCTTTGTCCGATCGATAAAGAACTTGGCGACGGTCACGGCGCGCGCGCCCATGAGCGGATCCGCGACCTGCGCCCAGCCGAAGTCGTATGTCCCTGCATCCACTCCCACCATCGACTGCACGACAGTTTCCGTCGGAATCAGCCTGGCATTCAGACGGCGCCCGTTCTGCCCAACGAGAGGCGACGAAGTTTGCGGATTTGCCGCGGCAACCTGGTCACCAGGTGAATCGGCCGAGGCGACATGCAATTTCACCCCGTTGTCTTGCCCCGGCCAGAGCAGCACCGCATTGAACTCCGCAAAGCTCGATCCATCCGCCGTCGCCAGCGTGATCCGGTACTGACCCGGACTCAACTTCAAATCGCGGATGGGTGTTGTACCGATCTCCTTCGCGAGCGGCGCCAGTTCCAGCGTCGTTTCGTCGCAGCGATGAATCAGCACGCGAAGCGGCGCCTTCTCTGATTCGATCGTCACCCACGCCATCGCCGCGTTGTGCGAAGCGTTCAGCCGATTCCACGAGAACAGCAAGCCAAGGGCAAGCACAACGAACGCACCGATCGCAAGCGGCACTCTGTTCCGAGATGAGAAGATCGCGGCCCTTCGCCCCACTCCCGGCGGACGCGCCAGGATCGGCAGACCCGCCAGAAACGCTCGCAGATCAGCGCCCATGTGCGCCGCCGACTGATACCGGCGCTCAGGCGATTTCTCAAGAGCCTTGTGACAGATCGTCTCAAGATCACGCGGGATCGTGCGGTCCACCGACCGAAGCTTCGGTGGATCGTCAGACATGACGGCCTTCAGCACCTGGTTCGCGTCCGTGCCGTCAAACGCCCGTTTCAATGTCAGCATCTCGTACAGAACCGCTCCGAGCGAGAAGACATCGCTCCGCTGATCGATCCGCGCATCCTCCACCGACGCCTGCTCGGGGCTCATGTAGTGACAGGTCCCGATCGCTTGCGTGTGCAGGATCTCTTCGCCCGAGGCCACCCGCTTGGCGATTCCAAAATCCGTGAGTCTCGCTGCGCCCGTCTTATCCAGCAGTATGTTCGACGGCTTCACATCCCGGTGCAGAATCCCCGCCCGATGCGAACACTCCAGCGCATCCGCGATCGCCGCCCCGATTTGCGCGGACTGCTTCTGCCAGTGATGCGACCCCTGCGAATGCTTCGAAGCAGATTCCTTCCGCCTCTGCCGCTCCGCTTCCAGCGCCTGACTCAGCGTTGTTCCTTCAACATACTCACTGACGATGTAGTGCAGCCCGACGTCCGTCCCGAGCTTATAGACTGGCACGATCGATGGATGCCTCAATCCCGCCGCATTCCTCGCCTCGTCGCGAAACCTCGCCAGCGCACGCTCCGATCCAACCAGATGCTCGGCGAGAATCTTGACCGCCACTTCGCGATGCAGCAGCATGTCTTCCGCCAGATACACAGTTCCCATGCCGCCGCGACCGATCTCGCGCAGGATTCGAAACTCATCGAGCGTTGTTCCCGGCGCAGCGCCGCCAATCCCGATCGTCGCCGGAGGAGTCTCCGAAGTCGGCGTGTCGGGGTCGTTCTTTGGCTGATTCAATAGCCGCTCGATGCGTGCTCTGGCTTCGGGTGTCGGACACGCCCCGCGCAGGAACGCTTCGCGGTCTTCACCCCGCAGCGACAACGCTGTCAGGTAAACCGATTTTTCATCCCACGCGTTCGACACCGCTCACAGCCCCTCGACGTGTTCATTGGAAGCCGCCAACGGGAGCACCGAGTGCTCATTCCGCGTCGCGAATTTCTTCAGAATGTCCATCGCCCCCGGCACGTCCTCCCCCTCTGGCATTTTCACCTCCGCCCGATAGCCGCTCGCTCAACCAAGCCGACGCGTAGGCCCAATCCCTCCGCACCGATGCGATCGAACGATCGAGCATTTCCGCAGTCTCGCGGATCGATCGCTGTGCAAAGTATCTCATTTCGACAACCTTCGCGGCGTCGGGATCGATAGCACGGAATTCCTCAAGGGCCGCCCGCAGGTCGATCACGTCGGCCTGAAAACTTCCGCCGTCTTCCGACCAAGCATCCATCAGCACCAGCCGCTTGCGATCGCCCCCGTTCTTGAGCGCTTGCGAAGCCTTCACCGTCTCGACCAGCACATCGTGCATGGCGCGCCCGAACAGGAAGAAGAAGTGGCGCCGGTCTTCGGCATCCAATTGATCGCGCCCGAGCAGACGCAAGCATGCACTGTTGACAAGTGATGTAACTTCCAGCCCAAGCGCCGGCCATCCGCCCGACCCGACCATGCCTCGCGCGATACCGCGCAATTCGTCGTAGACCCGACGAAACAACTCGTCGCGCGCCGAAGCGTCGCCCGATCTGGCTTCCCGAAGAAGGACCGTCACCGTCCCGGTGGATGGCGGGTTCTCGCGCATATCCCAACATATCAGAAATTCTGCCGATTTCGGCGCACCCAGCTTCCCCTTTGGCGGCAGTTCTCAAGGCCATTGGATTTGGCGAGTCGCCCACGACGCGGACGGTGCGCATTGAGGCGGGTTTTGGGTGTGAGGGGAACACCGTCCGCGTGGCTCGCCGATCCACATCCGCCGGGGAGGGTGGCCGCATTGCCGGTTCCGGGGAAGTCGCTCCGCGGCGTCTCAGGAATTTGCACGGTGCGTCTCGCCATAGGGGGTGGTTTGGGGCGGACGGCAAATGCCGTCGTGCCACTTCCCCGGCGGCTTTTTCTTTCAATGGAGGGTGCGTGCCACCGCCGGGTCCCAAGACCGGACGGATCCGCCGCTCGCGCAGATCCAATTAAAACACAAGCAGAATGCCATTGAAATGCAGTCGCAGCGAGTGCGTTGGGATTTTGAGCGCTCGGGCCCATAAGACGTTTTGCCAAGACCGCGCCAGAATTCAGACGTCGGACGACGGGCAGCCTCGAATGGGCGGTTGGCCGATAGACTGCCCCCGCTCCTGCCACCAAAGTCTCGGAGAGATGCCGTATGTCCAAAGCCGCCGTCGACCCAGCCGAACTCCGCCGCTTCGCGCTCGACCTCAAGCGCTTCAACACCAACCTGACGGCCCAGATGCAGGCGCTCCAGGGCCGCCTCTCCACGCTGGGCCAAACCTGGCGCGACCAGGAGCAGGTGAAATTCGTCGAACAGTTCGAAGCGACCATGAAAACCCTCAACCGCTTCACCGACCTCTCCGAACAGCACGTGCCGTTCCTTCTCCGCAAGGCCGAGAAGATCGAGGAATACCTGAACCAGCGGTAACCAGCGCGGAACTGAGAGCGCGGAGCGAAACACTCGCATTCCTGCTCTTCATTCCGCATTCCGCACTCCGCATTCCGCATTCCTGTCTTTCTCCCCGCTCCGCGTTCCCAGCTCCGCGCTCCGAGTTCCCAATGGCCGAATCCGCCCGCATTAATTCCGTCACCGCTCTCCGCGATCTCAAGCTCGCGCTGACCGACTTCATTGAGCAGATCAACATCGCGTTCGCATCGGTCGATGCGGAGATCGGACGGATGGGCCAGTGGCTCCAGCAGGAGCGCCCCGCGTATTACAAGCATGCCGTGCGCAGGGCCGAAGACGCCGTCACCCGGGCCAAGAGCGACATCAGCCGCAAGCAGTACATGCGTGCTCCCGAACCGGTCAGCGTGGTCGAAGAGCGCAAGGTGCTGGAGAAACTCAAGCGCCGGCTCGAAGAACTCCAGCGCAAGCAGGACGCGGTCCGAAAATGGGGCCCGCGCTGGGAGCGCGAGGCGATGATGTACAAGTCCACCTGCCGCCCGCTGACCGAGTGCGCGCAGGCAACGCTTCCCCGCGCGATCGAACGCCTGGAAAAGATGGCCGTCGCGATCGAGGAATACCTGCGTCTGCAGGTCGCTTCCCCCGACCTGACCCCGGTCGATTCCTCGGTCTTCGGAGAATCCTGGACCGATCAGCCGGAAGCGTTCGTCCTTCGCTCTACTATCGAGAAATACTCGCACCTCCGCGCCATGATTATCTCGCCGGAGGCTGCTTCGGAACTTCGGCCCGCCCCGCTCGAAACTCCGTGGCAGGCCGGAACCGTGACCCCTTCGGACGCCGAATCGATTGCGAAGATGTCCGGTGCTGATGCGCCGCCGGGCGATGATGACTTGGTCTTTGTCGCGTGGCGAGCCGTCTCGTGCGAGGCGGTCTTCCTCGCCAGGCGTGCGGGGCCGCCGCCCGTTCGCGCCGATGGCCAAGTCGATAGCGGCTGGTTCATCGGCCCGCTCGAGAAGCCCGAACAACCGGGCGGCTACGCCTGCACCACGGTCGCCTCGCTCGCGCGGCTTGTGCCCACGATCCGGGCGATACTCGGTCTCCGCTCCGGCAGCCTCGCCGTTCTTGCCAGCGGCACGGTCCGCAGCATTCTCGATGAAGGAGATCGAGAATTGTGGCATTCCGAAATGACTTAGCACGTTCAGCATTTGCCGTTCTTCCCCTTTGCCCTTTTCCCATTTGCCATTTGGAACTTTCCGTTGAGCACCAAAGTCGCCCAGGCCAACATCACCGATGCCGTGAAGGACTTGCGTTTTCGCTGGGAACGCGCCCGTTCGGAATGGGACGATGCCGCGAGTCGGCGATTCGAGAAAGACGTGCTCGCCCCGCTCGAACCGATGGTGGTCGCGGCCATGAAGGCCCTGGAGCACGTGAACGAACTCATGATCCAGGTCCGGCGCGACTGCGAAGACCACGGCAATGACTGACCTGATCCCCGCACACTCCGGTTTCTTCATGCCGCGCAGGCGGCCCGCCTTCCCGATCGAATAAACTGAACCCGCATGACCGACCCGACCCGCCTCCAGCCCGAACGAACTCTGCTGCGTTCCATCGTTCCCCTCGTCGCGCACCGCGCCGAGGTGGAGCAGCAGATCGCGTCGGGCCTGCGTCAGGCGTTGAACGAAGCCGAGTCGGAGGCGAAGCGCACCCAGGCAAAGGTCATCGAGAGTGCGGAGCGTGACCTGGCCGATCTTGACCGGAATCATGCCGCGGGGCTTGAACAACTCCGAAACAAGCTCGACCAGCTCGTCGCCGAGACGATCGACCTGCGCGAGCGTGAACTCTCCAAGTTCTCGATCGGACTTTCCGAACTGGAACACAAGGCCGAGCAGCAGGCGGAAGAGGCCCTTTGGCTCTCGGAGACCGTCGGCGATTCGACGCTCCGCAAGACCAAACTGGCGCACGAGACAACAACCAAGGCGTTGAAGGGTCGGCGCGAAGATCTGGAAGTCGCGGCAGACCGTGCCCGGCAGCTGCTTCTCAAAAAAGGCCGGGCGCTCCCGCCGACTCCGGAGGATGTGCACCGGCCCCGCTCCAGCCCGGTCACCAACGCCGACCTTGATGCCGCTGCGATAGACGTCGCCAATCACGTGCACTCGCTTGAACGTGCGCTCAGCCCGTTCCTGTTGCGAGGCGAAGGGATCGCGCTTCTCCTGCTGCTCATGATCGGGCTCGGGGGCGGCGCTGCCGCCGCGAAGCGCTGGCCACCGGTTTCCCAGGATCTCGCGATCGGCATCGGATCCGGCTGTTTGCTTGGGTTCACGATCCTTCTGCTTGTGCGCGCCCTTGCGCAGAAGCGCATCTCGCCCGCTTCGCTGGCCTTCGTTCGAACGTACGAAACCGCCATACTGCAGTTGGATGCCGCACAGATCGAGGCGGACATTGCACGCGACCGCGTTTTGGGAGAGGTGCACGCGATCAAGAAGCGCGAAAACCGCTCGGCCGAAACCCGGCTTCTCGAGGCCCGCGAACTCTACGAACAGAAGCGGAGCGTCAAAGAGCCCAAGCTTCGCACCGAACTCGATTATCGCGTCCGCAAGGCCGAAGAGCGTCGGGTCAGCAAGCTCGAACGCGCAGAAGCCGACTTCAAGGCTGCACGCACTTTGCGCGAAGCGGTGCGCGACGAGCATCTCGCGGCAAGCACCGCCAAACGTGAAATCGCGATCGCAAATGCCAACGCGATCGCGACGAAGCGGGAAGCCGATCTTCAGGCACGCTGGCTCGATGAAGGCAACCGCCTGCTCGACGAAGCCCGAAGCCTTGGAGCAGCGAGCGCGGCCGACCAGCCAGAATGGTCTGCCCTTCTTGATCGACCCGCTCGCGAGTCCGGCACCGACCTGATTCGAGTCGGGTGGATCAACGTCAACCTCGCAGAAATGCCCGGCGGCCTGCCGACTTCCGAAGCATTGAAGTTGTCGGGCGAACCGGCAATTCGCTTGCCGCTGAATCTCGACCTCCGCGGACTCGGTTCGCTCGTTCTGCACACCACACCCGAATCGCGTGCCCGCGCCCTCAGCACGATCCAGGCGACAATGCTGCGGCTTCTCAGCCAGCTTCCGCCCGGCAAAGTTCGATTCACAATGTTCGATCCCGTCGGCCTCGGTCAGAGTTTCGCGGGCTTCATGCAACTGGCCGACTTTGAGCCGCTGATCGTCGGCGATCGCATCTGGACCGAACCCCGGCATCTCGAGCAGAAACTCACGGACCTCACCGAGCACATGGAGCAGGTGATCCAGAAGTACTTGCGCAATCAGTTCGCCAGTATTCAGGATTACAACGTGCAGGCCGGCGAGATCGCCGAACCTTTCCGCTTCCTCGTCATTGCAGACTTGCCCGCGAACTTCAGTGAAGCCGCGGCGAAGCGTCTCGCGGCGATCGTCGCGAGCGGTCCGCGCTGCGGCGTCTTCACACTCATCATGGCCGACTCGCGGGCCCGGCCCCCTGCTTGGCTGCCGATGGCAGACATTGAACGCGGCGCGATCACGCTCAACTGGAAAAGCGATCAGTTCGTCGTCCGAGACGAGGACTACGCCCGCTGGCATGTTGAACTTGAACAAGCTCCGCCCGACGAAGAGTTCCACACGCACATCAAGCATCTCGGTGCGCTCGCGAAAGATTCGGGACGGGTGCAAGTCCCCTTCGACACAGTTGCGCCCAAGCCGAACGAGATGTGGACTCGAAGCTCGGCAAAGGAACTC